>Ga0256405_10001447_pt1 | contig 64407 bp, 68 predicted proteins | sample RumenRJG_02DNA_FD_189096 | JGI IMG/M metagenome (GOLD analysis project Ga0256405, IMG submission 189096) | Bovine rumen microbial communities from Lethbridge, Alberta, Canada - RJG_02 | ecosystem: Host-associated > Mammals > Digestive system > Stomach > Rumen | place: Canada: Alberta... | reverse complement strand
TCTTCATAAGAAAGATGACAATAATTTGTCATAGCTATAATACCTCCTTAAAATGACAAATAAATTGCTTAAAAAGATATTATAAAACATAATGCATATTTTTGTGCACTTCTTTTTTTAATCTACAATCTTTTTTATTTGTTGATATTACTATATTTTAATGTTTATTTTTTTTACAAAATATGATATAATTCAGCTACGGGGCTGATTTGGTTTCGACGGGAATAGTTGAGCATAGATGGCAGGTCGATTTGTCACGTAATGACTAAAAGCAAATAAATGCAACAAAATTAAAAAATGCTTTTGCTAACTTGTTTGGTTCTCGCCAAGCAGTAGCATATGTCTAATAGAAAATAAGACAGGCGCTTCTCTTTAACTTTAACCTTTGAGTTAATTAGAAGTTCATTTTAAAAGGTTATAGCTACTCTTTGTCTAGGGAGTAGAAAGAATTTTTTAGACTAGTATAGTTTCTTGGTCGTTAACTACTTGGAAACTATATGATTTATAATTAGTTAACTAAGCTTGTAGAAGTTTATGTAGCTCTATTTTCGGACAGGAGTTCGATTCTCCTCAGCTCCACCATATTGAAATTAAACTCAAATTATTTTGAGTTTTTATATACATTAATTTTTGATTAACAATTATAAATATATTTAGTAATAATAATTGTTTTTATGGTTTTTATATGCTATTATACGTAGATAACTGGTGATGTATATGAAAAACTTATACAACTTATCAAGAGACCACATGAATATAATTAAAGCTTATTTAAATAAAGCAAAAAAATATCCTGATGAGGCTATGGCTGAAGCATATGATTTTGTTAGGCAAATTTCTGATAATTATTATGTTGATTCTAAAATGGATTTAAATTATAACGAAATTTATCATGCTCTTTTACATTTAGAATTAAAAAGCTATGGAAGTAAAAATATGGTACAGTTTTCAAGAAAGATGGATACCACAAAACTTCCAAGCAAAGATAATCCATTAGATTATATTATTTGGAATACAAGACGATATCTTATGGGAGATGGCGCTGAGGATATTGAGGATTTATATAACTGGAAGTTTCAATATAGATGTGTTGATGCATCAGAGTATGTAAATATGTGTTGTAGACATTATTTCGATAATATCAAATCAACGATGAAGACAATTTATACTGGGTATAATGCATCTGTTTATATTGATTTTGATATTGCAAAACACTGTTTTAATATAATTGAATATGGTTCAAAACGTTATTTAGTAGATGTGACTTATGCTCAATTTTTTAATAATAATTTAAATCATGTTGAAAGAATGGGTATTCCTCGTTTTGAAGGTCCATCTGTTGGTTATTATATGTCACTTACTGAAAAAAGAAGAAATATTGCATACAAATTATTAACAGATGGTTATATTGAACTTGATGATGATGTTTTTAAAATATATCTTGATGCATTTACTTTAGCATTTAGAAATGGATTGTATTATGAAAATGGTGATAAAGATTTTTGCGTCCCTTATTCTATTGATGATTATAATAAATTTTTGTCTGGTAAAGATAGTCAAGTAAAACATGAAAAAGTAAAATGTTTAGGTATACAATACCAACCACTTAATAATCCGAATTTTGATTTTAAAAGTATTAGTTTATAAGGAGTGATATTATGGAAAAAGGAAAAATAATGAATGATATGGAATTTAGAAAAAAATGTTGTAATTATGGATTGTCTTGGAGCGATTTTAATATTTTTGATAATATAATAATATTAAAAACACCAAGGAAGGATACATATGTTTTACTTGATGATAAGTATAATATTATTGGTATACCTCAGATTGATCTTTCTAATCCAAATGAAAAAATTGAAGATGTAATTATTAAATATAATAATTCACATAATAATGTTGGTAAAAATGGAGAAAATATATTTTTATCTCCATTTCAAAATTTGAGTATTAAACAACTATTGGAATTATCTAAAAGAATAACAGTTCGTACAAATAATAATGGACATTCATGTTATATTATTGTAAATGGTGAATATGTTGAAGATCAAAAAAATAATATCTATGCTGATTTATTATTATATATAAAATTTTTGGGAGAACAAATACATAAATACTATACTAATCTATATCAGATGAGGATGATGGGAATTGATTATCCTGATGTTTATTCTTTTATTAATTCTATAATGGATATTATAAATAAGTTGGTAGAAGAATATTTATCAAAGAATTCAATTCCATTTCCTTCAGAAATAATTAATAGGCTTGGGCAGATAAAATATAGTTTGAATCATTGTGATCATGAGCTATTTGGAATATTAAGATTACATCTTATAATGAAAAAAGTCGAAATGAAAGATTATTTTGATTATTATGAAGAATCTGAACCATTAAGAGATGAAGATTCTGATTTATCAATGTTATCAACAAAATTATTAAAATTATTAGATATAAGTGATGATGAAGTAAGAGTACGATTAGAAGATGTAGAAAAAACTTTGATATTTAATGATATAAATTTAAAATCTTTCTTTTCTAATAAATCAAAAGATAATAATGCTCGATTAATAAAAAAGTAATATAACAATAAGAAATTACAAATACTACTTTTTTTAATTAAATATTACTAATAATAAATATTGAATATTTAATCGATATACAGAATAATTATAAAAAACTACATACATATGTAGTTTTATTTATTTAGATATTCAATAAACTTTTTACTGGCAAAAGGAAGATTAATACTTTTATTTTCTGCAATATATATTTTTGTTTTTGGTATCTTTTCATTTATAGATATTTCTTTTAAATGTGGATAATTTTTTTTAGCTAATTCAATGATTCCAAATCCTATTCCAAATCCTGCTTCAGTAAATTCTATTACTAAGTCTTGACTTACTACTTCTGTTTTTGGCTTTAGTAATATGTTTTGTTTTAACATTTGTTCATCAATGAATTTTCTACTGTTTGATTCTTTTTTTTGCATAATAAGTGGATAGTTATTTAATTCATCTACTTTTTTTATATTGTCATTAAAAAAGTCTGGATTATATAAGAATCCTTGTTTAAGTTCAGCAATTTGATTAACTTTTATATTTGTTTCTTTAATATCACCCTCATTGAAAATTACAAAGTCTAATTTGCCTTTATTTAGATCTATTAATAGATTGCTTGTTAAATCATTAGTTATATTTATTTCAATATTAGGATAATCTTTATGAAATTTTTTTAATGCATCCATTAAAATGATTTTTGTAAGTGTTGTGGATGCTCCTATTTTTACTTCTCCTTTAGATAAATCTTTAAAAGATGTAAATTCATTTTCTGCGTTATTTATTAATTCTAATGCTCCTTTAACGTAATCATAGAACATTTTCCCTTCACTTGTTAATTCCATTCCTTTATTACTTCTTATAAATAATGTACCATCTAATTGTTCTTCTAGTTTCTTTATTGATTGACTTATAGCTGGTTGTGATATATGTAGTTCTTCACTTGCTCTTGTCATGTGTTTATGTTTTGCGACAATATAAAAAATTCTATAAAGTTCTAAATCTATATTCATAATAAGCTCTCCTTATGAACATTATAACATTTATATATTTTACTTATCAATAATAATTAAATAAAATTATCTTAGAAAAGGAAGTGATTCTATGTTTAAAAATATGAATATTGTAATTGGAGTGACTGGAGGAATTGCTGCATATAAAGTATGTGGATTAATAAGTTTTTTAAAAAAAGAGGGAGCAAATATTGATGTTATTATGACTAATAATTCTACTAAATTTATTACTCCACTTACTCTAGAAGTTTTATCAGGAAATAAGGTTGTTGTAGATATGTTTGATCGACCTGATCATATTGATGTTGAGCATATAAGTTTAGCAAGAAAGGCAGATTTATTTTTAGTTGTACCAGCAACAGCCAATATTATTGGTAAAGTTGCTAGTGGAATTGCTGATGATATGTTATCTACTACAATAATGGCTACAAAAGCACCTGTTGTTTTTGCTCCGGCAATGAATAATGGAATGTATGAAAATCCAATTGTTCAGGATAACATTAAGAGATTAACAAAGTATGGTTATAAATTTATCGGACCTATAAGTGGTCATCTTGCATGTGGATACAATGCAAATGGAAAACTTGCAAAAAATGAAGATATTGTTGATTATGTAAAGAAATTGATAAAGGAGGAAAAATAATGAAGAAATTTATAATTACTGCTGGAGGAACCAGTGAAAGAATAGATAATGTAAGAAAAATTACTAATTCATCAAGTGGAAAACTTGGTTGTACAATTGCAAATACTATATTGGAAGAAATTGACAATGTTAAAATTTATTACGTTTGTTCTAAAAATTCTGTTAAACCAAACAGTAAAAATATTAAAATAATTGAAGTTGAAGGTGTTAGTGATTTAAAGAATAAGGTTGAATTTTTACTTAAAAATGATAATATTGATTTTTTTATTCATTCAATGGCTGTGTCTGATTATACAACAGATTTTGTTACTACTCTTGATAAATTGAAGAAGAGTTTTGAAAATACTGGTAATTTTAATTTAGTTGAAAAAATTAATGGTAGTAAAATTTCTTCTAATGAGGATAATTTAGTAATAGTTTTAAAACAGACACCTAAGGTAATATCTATAATAAAAGATGTTAGTCCATCTACATTTCTTGTTGGTTTTAAATTATTAGATGGTGTTTCTCGAAATGAGTTAATAAGTGTTGGAAGAAAACTAATGAATAAAAATAGTTGTGATATGGTTGTTGCAAATGATTTATCTGATATTAGAAATGGTAATCATATTGCTTATTTAATTGATAAGGATGACAATGTCTCTACTGCTAATGGTAAAGATGATATTGCAAAAAAACTAGTTAGGAGGTTTAAATATGAAAGATAAAATACTTTTTGTTGGTGGTAACTGGGATTTAAATGGAGGAAAAAAATCAAAAATTGTAGATGAATTTTCTAAATATTTACCTAATACTACTGTTTATAATGGAGGTAATTATAATGATTTAAATAAGATATTAGATTCATGTACAGAATATGATATTGTTATTTGGTGGGCCAATGTCCCTAATGAATTGCCTAAAATAAGAAATGTAAAAGACATTAACTATAAAACAATGCTTGTGTCATCAAAAAGAAATATTGATAATAAATATTCATTTCAGGATTTATTACAACGAGCACTTTTATTAAAATCTAACTTAACTGTTGAGTTTAGTAAGAATAATAATATTTATGGTATGAAGTTATTTGATCCACTTGGAAATGTGTGGTATAAAGGAACAAATATTGAAGATTGTGCATATGAATTATTAGATAGATTAAATTTTATTAAAAAAATAACTCGTGACTCAACTATTTTTTCTGATGAAGATATTGGTGCATTAGCTTGGTTTTTTAATATGTTTAAAGAAGAAATGTATAAGTCAGATAATAGTTATACTATTCCAGTTAAAAAAGAATTTTTAAAAATTGTAAGGGAATATGCAATTAAGTTTGCCGAGGCTACCTTTCAAACGAAAGATGTAAAAAGATTTTTAGGAAATGCTTCTTTTAGATGCCCTAAAGGTTTTCCTTCTTTTAGAGATGGTAAATATATTTTTGTTAGTAAGAGGAATGTTAATAAAGAATTTATTGATATAGATGAATTTGTTCCTGTATATTTAGAAAATGATAAAATATATTATTGTGGAGAAAATAAGCCTTCAGTAGATACTCCAATACAAGTGAGATTATATAAAATGTTTCCAAAAATAAATTATATGATACATTCTCATTGTTATATTAATGATGCACCTTATACAGAAATGGCATTACCTTGTGGAGCTGTAGAAGAGATTGATGAGATAAAGAAGATTATATATGAATATTATAATAAAGATTTTAATAAAGATTTTTATTTAATAAATTTAATCGGACATGGTAGCATTATGATGAGTAACAATCCTGACAAATTAAGAAATATTGATATAATTGGAAGAAAATTGCCTGAATATATGTATCAAAAAAAGTTAATAAAAAAATAATGATAAATAGTTGTATAATTCTTGATTTATTATCTCATAATATTTATGGGAGGAAAATTATATGAAATATGAAAATGTTCCTGTAGATATTATTACAGGTAAGGATTTAGATTATTTAAGTGATATGTTTCAATGGAATTATAATGCTTTTAAAAAAACATGTAATGATATTGAGTATATTAATAATCAAGAATTAACGGATATTTTTGGAGAAGCAAGTGACTTGTTTGAAAATAATATGAACGGTATACTTGATATCATAAATAATCCTGGAGGTGATACAAATGAGTAAAATTGGAAATACTGTTACTGAAGTGCCTATGGGGATTGAACTTAATGAAAAGGATTATTGCATGTGTTTACTAACAACAATTAAGGAAATGGAAAAGAATTATGTTGTTGCTATGACAGAGGCAAGTAATGAATGGTTATATGATAAATATAAGGATATTTTTAATAAAATATCGGATCTTCAAAGAAAATTATATGTTGAAATGTTTAGAAATGGTTGGTATCAATTGGAGTCTGTTTCTGCAACGAAATTAGATGAAAAATATACAATGTTGGACACTGATTATAAAGGCTTGAGTGATTAGATTTTGACAAAAAAAAATTAGTATGCTATAATAAACACTTGTCGGGAGGATAATGATATGAAATCAATTGATGGGTCGTCGATTAATAAGATAAAAAGAATATTAATCTTGACGAGTTTGTCATTAATTATGATGATAAGTTGTTATGTATATCATAGTTATTGTACTTATAAGAGTATAAAGGTGGTAGTTAGTGAATCTAATGTTATAGAATATGGAACTGCAAACTATGATTTAGGAAAACTGATAAAAGAAGTTGATGGAAAGGTTGTTTCTGTTAAAAAAGATATAAATCCTAATGTTTTAGGGGAACAAGAAGTAATTCTTGAAGTAGAAAAAAATAATGTAGTAAGAGAAGTTCCAATTGTTGTTTCAGTTGTTGATTCAGTTGCACCAACTATTACTATTAAAAATGATACAATGACTGTTACAAAAGGAGAGGAATTTAATTTAATTGATAATATTGAGTCTGTAAATGATTCCTTAGATGGTAATTTAAATTATCTAGAAAATGTGGATAATGGTAGTTCAAATTATTATAGTATCTCATATAGTGATGATATTAATTCTGTTGGGGTACATGAAATTACGATTAACGCAGTTGATAAATCAGGTAATATTACTGTACAAAAGTTTAATTTAGAGGTTGTAGAACCTGAGCCTGAACCTGTATATGTTGCGCCTACATTTGCTAATGTTGATCCAAGCGTATATGGTAATGATGTTGTATCTATTGCATATTCACTTGTAGGTAGTCCATATGTTTCAGGAGGAAATAGTCCATATGGTTTTGACTGTAGTGGATTTGTACAATATGTATATTCTTTAGTTGGTGTAGGAGTAAGTAGAAGTACTTATACACAACTATATGATGGTGTAGGAGTAAGTTATGCAGATGCTCAACCTGGTGATATAGTATTATGGGGATATGGAAGTACTGTTACTCACTCTTCATTATATGTTGGGAATGGAACTATGATACATGCCGCTAATCCTGGAACCGGAGTAATTATTAGTAATATTGATGGATGGTTAAGAGGTTCAGGTACTCAAATAGTTTCAGTAAGAAGAATTCAATAGAGCAAGAAATTGCTCTTTTTTTGTATAATTATTATTATTTTGGAAAGTATATATATAGGAGGTTATATAATGGAGACAATACAAAAAATATTATTAGTGGTAACAATTATTGGTGCTGTTAACTGGGGACTAATAGGATTATTTGATATAAATTTAGTTGCTACTATTTTTGGAAGTCAATCAATTATGTCGAAGATAGTATATTCACTAGTAGGTATTTGTGGACTAGTTAATATTGGAATATTGTTAGGACATATTGAATATGAAAAAGGCTAAAAAGTCTTTTTTTTTATTTTTATTTATGATAGTTTAATTGTATGGGGGATATCATATGGAGTACTATATTGAGAAAGTTTTAAGTAATGAAGATAAACCTATTTCTTTTGAAAGAATAATAATAAAAATAGAAAAACTACTTTATTTAAAGGAAGGAAGAAAAGTTTTACTTTCTCCTGAGGAAAGAGATAATATTTTAGATTTGTTAGATAAAGCTGTACAGAAATTTAAAGTATATAAAACATCTTCTGGTAATTATATAAAAATGTCAAAGACGTTATTGAAAAAAGGTAGATTTTATGCGGATAGAAATGGCGCTGGTAAAGTAAATATTTCTATATATAATGGGTATAAAAAAGATGAAAATATCTCTATAGGTAAGGATAAAGTATTTGGTGCAATAGATGGAGATTATGTGTTAGTAGATCCTGGGTGTAATAGGACTCCTCCAAAGATAGTAGAAATAATTGATAGATTTTTGGTTTATATTCCAGGAGAGGTTTATTCAGACGGTGATAAATATTATGTTAGACCTATCGATAAGAAAAAACGTAACATTATTATTGCTTTGGATGAACCTGCTATTGAAGGAGAAAAAGTTCAGGTGTCTTTAGAAAAAAAATATGATGATAATACTTATTCTGGAAAGATTGTTAAAAGGATTAATATTGATAAAGATTATAGTCAAAAAGTATTATGGGAATATTTTAAACATGGAGTTGATAATGATTTTAGTGAGGAATCTTTAAAACAGTTGGAGCAAATACCTAATGTTGTTAGAGATATAGATAGAATTGGAAGAGAAGATTTTACTAATTGGGCGATTTTTACTATAGATGGAGAAGATACTGAAGATATGGACGACGCGATTAGTTGTACAATAAATGATAAAGGTAATTATGTATTAGGTGTTCATATTGCAGATATTGCAAGTATTATTCCAGAAGGATCTCCTCTTGATAGAGATGCTTTTAGAAAGGGAAATAGCTATTATTCAGGTGGATTTATTATTTACATGTTTCCTTATAAAATATCGAAAGGTATTGGTTCATTAAATCCAAATGTTGATAGAATGGCAATTTCATGTATTATGGAAATTGATCCAGAAGGGCAAGTGATTAATTATAGAATTACACCTTCTATTATTAATTCGAAAATAAAGATGTCTTATAAAAAGGTAAATGATATTTTAAAGACAGGAGTCATTGATTCTCAGTATATTAAATATGCTGATAACTTAAGATTAATGAATAAATTGGCATTTTTACTTAGAAGAGAGAGGCTGAAAAGAGGTTCTATAGAGTTTGATAGATTTGATATTAGGCCTTATACCGATAGAAATAGTAAAAGTTTTGATTTTAGTATAAGAACTCAGGATGTTGCTGAAAATTTAATTGGAGAATTTATGCTTGTTGCTAATGAGACTGTTGATAAAGAATTATCTAAAAGAGGGCTTCCGTGTATTCATAGAGTCCATGGAAAACCAAATAAGTCTAAAGTGGTAGAATTGTTGAATCTTTTAAGAACTATAAATATACCGTTTGACTCATATTCAGCTGATGAAATTGTTTCTAATAAAAAAGTTTTTCAAGAGTTTGTTAAACATATATGTAGTAATAAGTATTCAAGTCTCCTTACAGCAGAAGCAATAAAGTGTATGTCAAGGGCAAAATATAGTCCTAAAAATATTGGCCATTTTGGTTTGGCTAAAGATAATTATTGTCATTTTACTTCTCCAGGAAGAAGATATTCTGATTTGACAGTTCATCGAATATTATGGGACTGTGTATTTAATGATGATAGAGATGGAATGAATAGGAAGAAGTGGATGTACAAAGCTCCTATAATAGCTGAAAATACAACTCACACAGAAAGGATTTCTGATGATACTGAAAGAGATGTTTTTAGAATGTTTATAGTTGACTATATGAGTAATTATATTGGACAAGAATTTGAAGCTACTGTGTTGTATGTTTCTAAAAATTGTTTAACAGTTGAAATAAATAACATGATTGAGGGTACTGTTAGAGTGAAAGATTTACCTGGTGTTTACTTACATGATCCTGAAAACTATTCATTAATATCTTTGGATAATTATGATAATTATTATGTTGGTGATAAGCTCAAACTAAAATTAAAAAGTGCATCAAAAGATACAAGAAAAATTGATTTTACTGTTGTAGGTAAAATTTCTGAATCTGATATAGTAAGTACAATTAGAAATGTGAAGATAAAAAAGAGAGAGAATACTTAAAAAGAAGAAATTTCTATCTCTTTTCTTTTATTGAGAGTTGATAAAATTTAGATAAAATGTTATCATATATTTATAGATATGGGGATGGTAAAATTATATCTATATTTATTTTGTAAGGAGATGAAAAGATGATTATATCGCTTTCAGATATTTTTACTATATTAAGAAAAATTGTTGATATTTCCTTAGTGTGGTTAATTTTTTATTTTATACTTAAAAATATTAAAAATAATGTAAAACTTTCTTTGATATTTAAAGGATTACTTTTTATTATAATTTTAAAGGTTATTAGTGAGATATTTGGTTTTATTACTGTTGGATATTTACTTGATTATATTATTCAATGGGGACCTGTTGCGGTTATTGTAATATTTCAACCTGAAATTAGAACTATTCTTGAACAATTGGGAAGAAATCAATTACTTGGAAGACATAAGACTTTAACTGTTGATGAAAGAGAACATTTAGTGTATGAAATGATAAATGCAATTGACTATTTGAGAAAAGAAAGAATTGGAGCTTTAATTGTAATTGAAAGAGATGTTAGTTTAGGTAATTATATAGATAAAGCTAAAAAGTTATATGCTGATTTAAGCAGCGATTTATTAATTGCTATATTTTATGAAGGAAATCCATTACATGATGGAGGAGTAATAATTCAAGGAGATAGAATAACATGCGCTGGTGCTGTTTTTCCTACAAGTAGTAGTCCTAAGATTAACAGAAGGCTTGGAACACGTCATAGAGCGGCATTGGGACTTGCTGAAGAAACTGATGCAATTTGTATAGTTGTTTCTGAAGAAACAGGAAGAGTATCTATTGCGTTAAAGGGAGAAATGCTTTATAATTTAACACTTGATGATGTTAGAATGCTTTTGATTGATGAATTGAAGCCAAAACAAGAAGCAGAATATGAAGAAGAATTAAATGAGGAAGAGATATATGAAGAAGAAAGATAATTTTTTTGTAAAACTATTTCGAAGAATTGGTATTTTCTTTGACAAGTTAATTATTTCTCCTATAACAAGAATAATACTTAAAATAATGGATTTATCCAAAAATTGGGCAAAAAACCTTGATAGAATCTCTGGTAAGAAATCAACCTTGCTTATTGTTAGTTTATTACTTGCATTTATTGTGTTTATCTATATTGATAATGAATCTAATGTTATGATTGATCAATATGCTGAAATTTTATATGATCAACCTGTAACTGCTGTATATAATGAGGAATTGTATGTTGTAGATGGTCTTCCTAAAACAGTAGATATTACTTTGATTGGACAAAGAAGACATATATTCTTAGCAAAGCAGTCTCCTTCAAAAGGTGTTTCAGTTGATTTAACTGGGTTAAAACCTGGTACTCATAAAGTCTCTCTTAAATATACTCAACGATTAAAGTCTTTAGATTATAAGTTAGATCCTACTCAGGTTAATGTAACTATTTATGAAAAGGTAAGTGAAAATAGACCACTTTCATATGATGTTTTACATCTTGATAAATTAGATTCAAAATTATATATAAATAATGTTGAAATAGATAGAAGTGATGTAATTATTAAAGGCGCTCAATATAAACTTGATAAGGTTGCTTCTGTAAAGGCTTTATTGGATGTAAATAGTATTCCTAATCCTAAAGCAGGAGATATAACTATTAAAGATATTCCTTTAGTTGCTTATGATAATGATGGAAATATATTGGATGTTGAAATTGTTCCTAAGACTGTTTCTGCAAATGTAACAATTACTTCACCAAGTAAAGAGGTTCCTATAAGGGTTGTTCCAAAGGGTAACCTAGCATTTGGAAAATCTATTAAGTCAATTACTCCAAATATTTCTACAGTAACTGTATATGGTGAACAATCTGCTGTAGATCAATTACAACAGTTAGATGTTGAAGTAGATGTTAAAGGTCTTGAAAAAGATAAAGATTATAATATTACATTAAAGAAACCTAAGGGTATCACTGATTTAAGTTCTAAAAATATTAATGTAAAAGTTGTTGTTGATAATTCTTCTAGTAAGGAATTTGAAAATGTATCAATAACAACAAAGAATTTAGATAGTGGTTATAAAGTACAAGCTGCTACCGATAGTGATAGACAAGTAACGGTTGTTGTTAAGGGTAGTGAAGAATCTCTTAATAATATCAAAGATAGTGATATTACTGCATATGTTGATTTAAAGAATTATGGTGAAGGAACACATGAGGTAGAAGTTAAAGTTACTGGTACCGATTTAAAATTATCGTATGCATCTAAGACAAAAAAAGTAAAAATAGTTATAACCAAGAAGTAAAATTATAAAAAGTCAACTGTATGTTGACTTTTTTTGTAATAATTATTTTTCTTAATCATAGTATTTACTAGATTGGAGATTATTATGAAAAAAATATTTTTAATTATAATTGTTATATGTATTTTTATGACTGGCTGTGGAAAAAACAGTCAAAAGAGTGTTACAAATAATTTATTGAAAAAATATAACAAAAGTAGTGGATATAAGCTAAGTGGAGAATTGGAAATTGTTAATAATGATGACATATATAATTACTATGTTAAGTCATATTTTGATAAGAAAAAAGGATATTATAAAGTAGATTTAACTAATAAATCTAATGATTTTAAACAAGTTATTATTAAAAATAAAGATGGTGTTTACCTTTTAACTCCTTCTATGAATAAAAGTTTTAAATTTAGTAGTGATTGGCCTTATAATAATTCTCAGATATATTTGTATGATACAATAATTAGTGATATAAAAGAAGATAATGATAAGAAATTTGAGTACAAAAATAATAATTTTGTCTATAATACTAAAGTTAATTATTCTAATAATGCAAAGTTATCTTATCAAAAAATAATTTTTGATAAGAATTATTTATTAAAACAAGTAGATATTTATGATAATGATAATAATGTATGTATGAAGCTTACTGTGGACAAGATCTCTTTTTCTCCAAAATTTGATAATAATTTTTTTGAATTAGATGATGATTATTCAAATGAAAGTACTAAAGAAACTATGAGTATAGATGATATTATTTATCCTTTATTTTTACCGAATGGAACAAAATTGATTGATGAAAAAAAGATAAGTAAAGATAATGGACAACGTGTAATAATGACATATGATGGTGAAAAAAGTTTTTTATTAGTTGAGGAAACTATGGATGTTTTTAATGATTTGACGATTATTCCTAGTTCTGGAGAACCTTTCCAATTAATGGATACAATTGGTGTAATGAATGAGAATTCTCTTACGTGGATAAGTGGAAATATGGAGTACTATCTTGTTAGTGAGGTTATGGGAAAAGATGAATTAATTGAAATTGCTCAGTCTATTGTTGGTGTTTCATCAGTTAAGTAATAGACTTTAATAAATAAGATATGTTATAATATTTATTGGGTGAAGAGAATATGGCAACAAAAAAGAAAAACAATGATATAAAAAAAGAAAAAAAGAAAATTAATAATATTAATTCGGAATTTGATTTTAATATTAAACGTTATGCCTTTGTTGTATTTGGTGTAGTTATCTTTATATGTGCTTTCTATTTTTTAACTATTTATATTGTATCAAAAAATAAAACTGATTCAAATTCTAATAATACAGAAGAAACTACAGAGACAGTATCATACACTAATATTATGGTTGGGAGAAGTTTTTCAATCAGTGATGGTGATTATTATGTTATTTACTATGATAAAAGTGATGAAAATATAAATTCTGAATGTTCTAGTATAGTAAGTTCTTATAATTCTAAAGAAGATAATATCGATATATATACAGTTGATATGAGTAACGGTCTAAATAAAAAATATTCAGGCGATGAATCTAATACTAATCCAGCTAATGCAAGTGAAATAATTATAAATGGACCGACATTAATTAAATTTAGTGGTGGAAGTGTTGCAGAATATATTGAAGGTATTGATGGAATCAAAGATATTTTACAGTAATTTTGTTTATAAAAAAGAATCATTAATTTGATTCTTTTTCTATGCAATTTACTATGAGTTGTTTTTTACTATTATTAGGACTACAAGTTGTTAAGATTAGTTGTTTTTCTTTTTCCTTATTAATATTTATATATCCATTTTTGGGATCTTCCCACATTTCTTTAACAGTATATGTATAGTTCTTCTTATTAATATTTAATATTATGTTATCTCTTATTTTTAGTTTATCTAAGTCTTTGAAATATGCAATATCTCCTGTTCCTGAATGTGCTGCGATGAAAACAATACTATTTTCTTTATCTGGTAATACTGACTCTTTTAATATTGTAACATGTTTATCAACATTATTTTCTGAACTATTTATTTTATATAATTTCTCATTTATATTTAGTTTATCAATTTTAATATAACCTATTATGTTGTCGTTTTCTTCTTTTTTGTTATATATAATTTTAAAATTTTTAACTGGGTTTAATGTTGATGGTGCTTCACTTATTTTTATAATTGAAAAATAAAATAGTATTATTGTCATTATTGATAGAAATAATAAAATGTTTTTCAAATTAATAATAATATTGTTATTATAAATAATAATTTAGTTATTATATTTGTATGTGTATTAGGAACAGGTATTTTATAATCTTTTAGTTCTATTGTTTCCTCAATTTCATCGTTGACTTCAATGTTAAATGGCTCAACTTTTTGATAATTCTTTGTTGAATTAACCTGTATAAATTTATATGTTCCATAAGGTAATGTTGTTTTTATTATGCCATTTTCATCTGTTGAAACTGTTTTTATAAGATTATTATTTTTATCATATATTTCAAAATCTATATTTTTTTCAGGAATAAAATTATCTGCTTCTCCGTATTCTTTTTTAATAATTATATTTTTTTTAATTACTTTATTTGGAAAATTAACAGTTGGTTTTGGATTATCAATGGTAATTTTAACTTCAATTAAATTTTCATTTAAATTATATCCTTTACCTGGACTTATTTCTTTAAGATAATATATCCCAAATGGTAAATTTTCGGTGTATGCTTTACTATTTTCAATAGTTATTTTTCTTACAATATGTTTCATTTTATCTAATACGTTTATAGTTGCTCCGTCAAGTTCAGCTTCTCCTTGAGGTTTTTCTTCTCCGGTTTCTTCATCGGTTTTATTTACTTTTATTCCTGTTTGATAAACTTTTATTTTAAATGATGCTTTCTTTTCTTCAAGATCACCAGTTTTTATTAAATTTTGACTATCATAAGACTGATAGAATATTGCTGGTGTATTATAATTGTTATCATTCCTGTATAAGGTGAAATTATATTCTCCTTCTTTTAGATCCTTAATTACAATATCAGTATAGTTAATTGATATTTTATTATCATCACTACTATAATATCTCATTATGTCTCCACCGTTTTCGATAAATATTTGATTTTCAACAATATCATAACTTTTATTATTTACAGTAGGAAGTGTATCATATGAATCAACAAGATAATTTATTTCATTTATTTCACTTTGATATGGATAGATCTTATTACCATTCATTGTATCTGTGAAATAAAAACTTCCTGATGATGGGTCTGCGGCTTCCCAAATCATCATTTGAGTAATTGCATACCATTTTGCATCTAAATGATTTTTATAACCATATCCAAAGTGAGCTATTCTTTCAATTCTTACTTTTTGTTCATATGATAAGTTGTATGGATTTATTGTTGGCTCATATGTGCTATACTCATTAAAAAATTTAAATGGTTCTATACAATATGCTGCTTCTCCAGTGTCGCTTTTCCTAAAAAATCTAGCCTTTTGGTAATAAATAGTATTATTTGAGTATTGATATTTACTCATATAAATTCCATCTATATATTCAGCCTCATAAAAATTTGCACTTTCAGCATTAACGTTTATTAATTTAAAAAACATAATGCTTATTATTGTTATTAAGAAAAATATTTTTTTATTTATATTATCCCTCCTTTTTTTCTTAATGTTTTGTATTTTAATTGATATGTTTCGTTTATACAAATTGCTTATTTTAAATAATTGATATTTATATTTTATTAATTTATGAATTTCCTTTAGTATTTTTTAATAATTATAATTACTATTACATATAAAATAACAAGTTTTATATGTTATAATTATTTTGAGGTGATATAAGTGACTGATATTGAAATATCTAGAAATAGTAAAAAAAATAATATTGAGGATGTTGCGAAAAAAATTGGTATTAATAGAAATGATCTTATCTTATATGGAGATTATAAAGCTAAGATAAAGAATCTTTGTGGAAACAAAAAAAATAGTAAGTTGATTTTAGTAACTGCAATTAGTCCTACTCCTATGGGAGAAGGTAAAACAACTGTAAGTATAGGTTTGGGTGATGCTTTAAATAGGTTAGGTAAAAATATTATAATAGCACTAAGACAACCATCTATGGGTCCTGTTTTTGGAATGAAAGGAGGAGCAACAGGTGGTGGTTATTCGCAAGTTGTTCCTATGGATGATATTAACTTACATTTTACAGGTGACTTTCATGCAATTACTTCAGCAAATAATTTAATATCTGCAGCAATAGATAATCATATTTATTTTGGTAATAGTCTTGATATTCAAAATGTTTTATTTAAAAGATGTTTAGATGTAAATGACAGAGCTTTAAGAAATGTTGATTTGGGTACAAGGAAGGATTCATTTACTATTACGTCAGCTAGTGAAATAATGGCACTATTCTGTCTTGCTACTTCTTTAGATGATTTAAGAGAAAGGCTAGGAAGGATTATAATTGGAACTAATAGTAAAGGAGAATATATTTTTGTTAGAGATTTAAAGATAGAGGGTAGTTTAGTTGCTTTACTTAAAGACGCTTTTTTACCTAATTTAGTTCAAACACTTGAAAATACTCCTACTATTATTCATGGAGGACCGTTCGCTAATATAGCTCATGGATGTAATAGTTTAATTGCGACTAAAACAGCTTTATCTTATGCAGATTATGTTGTAACCGAGGCAGGGTTTGGAGCAGATTTAGGAGCAGAGAAGTTCTTGGATATTAAATGTAGATTGGGTGATTTAGAACCACATGCAGTTGTTTTAGTTGCTACTATCAAAGCTCTAAAATATCATGGTGGTGTTTCAAAAAATGATATTTTTAAGGAAAATGATAAAGCATTGATAAAAGGGTTTAATAATTTAAAGAAACATTATGATAATTTAAAAAAATATGGAGTTAATGTAATTGTTTGTTTAAATAAGTTTAATACAGATTCTGATCATGAAATTTCATTATTAAAAGAATACTGTGAAAAAAATAATTTTGATTTTTCTATATCCACAGCATATGTTGATGGAGGAGCTGGAGCTTTTGATTTAGCAAAAAAAGTAATTGATATGAAAAAAGGAAAATTCAAGGTTTTATATGATCTTGATGAAACTGTAGAAGAAAAAATTAATAAAATTTGTTGTGGTATATATGGTGCAAGTAAAGTTAATATAAGTGATATTTCTAAGAAAAAGATAGAAATAATTAATAAAAATAATCTGTCTAATCTTCCAATTTGTGTTGCTAAAACACAATATTCATTCTCTGATGATAAAGATAAAGTTGGGGTTCCTAAAGATTTTGAAGTTACAGTTAGAGATATTAATATATATAATGGGGCAGGATTCATAACTGTTTTATTGGGTGATATGATGACCATGCCAGGATTATCAAGAAAACCTAATTATGAGGTTATAGATGTAGTTGATGGAGAAATAATTAATTTAAGTTAATCTATATTTTTATTTGAAATTACAGTAAAGAAAATGATCAAACATTATGTTTGATCATTTTTATTTGCATATTTTTAATTCAGAGTCATATTTTTTTTCTTCATCTTTACATGTACAAGTATTTGTATTTTTATCATATTCTGTTTCTTCTGGACATTTGTTTTTGACTATTTCATTGATTCCCTTATCTCTTATTTTTATTGTTCCTTCATATCTTGTATTTTTATAAACTGCATAATATTTATAATCATTTTGTAGTGAAGTGTCAATTTCTGGAATTTCTAGTTTTATATTATTGTATACTTCTTCAGGCAAACTTTCATTAATAAAGAATTTTTTATCTGTTGGAATTGCTTCTCCAACATATAATGATATTTCTTTTAAGGAAATGCTCATATCTGGAAGTTCTTTTTCTTTTACTTTGACTGTACCCTGGTATTTTTTCTTGTTATATTTTATTGTATATGTATATGTACCTGCTTGTGTTATATTTACTAATGATGTATCTAGTTCTAGTTGTTTAATTATATTTTCATCAACATTTTCTCCATCTACAAGATAATCTTTGATATTAACACTTATTGGAGTGTTGATTTCTATTTCTATTTCTTTTAATTCTATTTCAATTTTTTTAGCTTGTATTTGTGAACTTTTTTTAGTTTTTACATCTAATTTATAATTAATATTAGTAATTATTTTCTTATTATTATTCATTATTAAACCGCTTCCGGTGAAGAATAATCCCCATATTGTAATAAATATAATGATGACTTTCATTTCCTTTCGATTTAACTTCATACTTATACTCCTTACTCTCTTATATATAATTATATTATGATTATTGAATATAAACAAGAAAAAAATATTGTATTATAATTTTTTCTGCCATATAATTTAATTAGAGGTGAGTTTATGGCCTTAATTTGGTTTATTTCTTTTATATTATTTCTATTCATTGAATTAATAACAGTAAATTTAGTTACTATTTGGTTTGCGATTGGATCTTTGGCATCCTTAATAACAACGATATTTACAAATTCTTATATAGTACAAGTTACTGTATTTGTGTTAGTTAGTATAGTTACTTTATTAATTACAAAACCTTTTATAAAAAAATTTAAACTTTTTAAGATTACTCCAACTAACTCTGATATGGTTATTGGAAAAAAGGGTGTAGTTACTAAAAGAATAGAAAATAATAAATATGGAGAAATAAAAATATATGGAAATACTTGGACCGCAACTAGTACTGAAGAAATTGATGTTGGTACTAAAGTAAAGGTATTATCTATTGAGGGTGTTAAACTCATTGTTGAAAAGGAGGAAAAATAATATGGTATTTGGACTTGCTGTTTTAATTATTCTTGCTGTAATTTTTATTTCTGGAATTAAAATTATTCCACAATCAAAGGCATATGTTGTAGAAAGGTTGGGTGCATATCATAGGACTCTACAAACTGGATTGCATTATGTAATTCCTTTTATTGAGAGAGTTGCAAATAACGTTAATTTAAAAGAAATTGTAAAGGATTTCCCACCACAACCAGTTATTACAAAAGATAATGTTACTATGCAAATTGATACAGTTGTTTATTTTCAAATTACAGATCCTAAATTATATACATATGGGGTGGAAAATCCTGTAAATGCAATTGAAAATCTAACAGCTACAACATTAAGAAACATTATTGGTGAACTTGAATTAGATGAAACGCTAACTTCAAGAGATGTAATTAATACTAAGATGAGAAGTATTCTTGATGAAGCTACTGATCCTTGGGGAGTTAAGGTTAATCGTGTTGAGGTAAAAAACATTTTACCACCACGTGATATTCAAGAATCAATGGAAAAGCAAATGAGAGCAGAGCGTGAAAGACGTGAAGCTATTTTAAAGGCTGAAGGTGAAAAGAAGGCTGCTATCTTAATTGCTGAAGGTGAAAAAGAAAGTACAATACTTAGAGCTGATGCTGAAAAAGAAGCTAAAATTAGAGCTGCAGAAGGAGAAGCTGAAGCAATTATAAAGATTCAAGAAGCTACTGCACAGGGGTTAAAACTTTTAAAAACTGCAGATATGGATGAGGCAGTTCTTAGATTGAAGGGCTATGAAGCAATGGTAGATGTTGCAAATGGAAATGCTACAAAAATTATTGTTCCTAGTGATTTACAAGGAATTGTTACTGCAGGTACTACAATTGCAGAATCATTAAATAATAAAAAATAGACAATTTATATTGTCTTTTTTTTACCTTGATATGTGTCTCTTTTAACCATCTCTTTATCTATATCATTTAATACACAAAACTTTTTTGTTAACCATTTTGGCTCAATCAAATCATCTATTTTTGGATCGCCAGTTATTCTATGAATTACAATTTCTGGCCTTAATAATTCTAATTGATCTACTACTATATCAATATATTCTTCTTTTGTTAACATATGAAATTTTTCATTCTGATACATTTTTTCAAGTGGTGTGTCTTTTATAATACTAAGCATGTGTATTTTAATTCCTTGTATATCTAATTTATTTAGATATTTTACTGTTTTTAGCATATCTTCTTTTGTTTCATATGGAAGTCCATTTATTATATGTACAACAACATTTATATTTTTTTCTCTTAGTTTTTTAACCATATCTTCAAAACATTGTAGTGAATGACATCTATTAATTAGTCTGGATGTTTTTTCATTAGTTGTTTGTAGTCCTAATTCTATTGTTAAGTATGTTTTTTTATTAAGATCAGATAGATAATTAAGACACTCATCAGAAATTGAATCAGGCCTTGTTGCTATGTTTAGTCCAATTACGTTTTCTTGTTCTAAAATTGTTTCATATAATTCTTTTAATTTTTCTACAGGTGCATATGTATTAGTTCGTGCTTGAAAATAGCCAATATATTTTGCTTTGGGCCATTTCTTTAACATCATTTCTTTTATATCATAAAATTGTTTTACAATATTGTCTTTTTTGTTACCAGCAAATTCTCCACTTCCTGATTTTGAACAATAAATACAACCTCCATATCCAACTGTTCCATCAATATTAGGACACGAAAAATTAGCATTTAAACTTACTTTAAATACTTTGCAATTAAATTTATTTTTATAGAAATAATCTAATGTATGATATCTTTTGTTATTATTTGAATATTTAAACATAAAATCTCCTCTATACAAAATAACATAAAATATGGTTTTTTACAATTAAATATGATATTATTATTATAGGTGGTCTACTTGAAAAAGGTAAAGAATATTAAAATAAAACCAAAGTTTGCATTTATACTAAAGATATTTGCATTTGTTGTGTGTATTTTAATTGGTTTGTTTATCTTTTATAATAGGCAAATATCTCAACTTACTGATTTGAAATACAGTAGAGAAGCAAGTAGAAGGATTCTTTTTTCAAAAAATAAGGATTACGTTCTTTCTGTTGGTGAAAACAAAACGTTAAATGCTGCGTTTGAAAGTAAGAATTTTAATACCAAGTATCTGGAAAATTATTCTAAGATTAATTTTGTTTCTCATAAGGATTTAATAAAAAATATTAATTCTTTATTAGATAAAGGATATAGTAATAGTGATATTAATCTTATTATAACTCATGGATCTAATGATGATGTAGTTGATTTTATTAAAAGAGATAAAGTCAGATATTTTGAGGAATTTTATTCTTTAGAATATGCAAAAATAAAATATTATGATAGATATGTTGCGTTATCGGATGAAACTGGGGATAATGTTGAAGATATTGTTATTATGGTTAATTTAGATCTTGATAAGGATGATTATGTTGAACCTATAAAAGTTGAGAAATTCTCTACTGATATGCTTGTGAATAAACATAGATGTTTAGATGAGAAATTTGTTCCTGATGATCTTGTTGATATTGATAAAAAATACGCAAGTGAAGATAATTTACAAATATCTAGAATTGCATTGAATGCTTTTATCAAAATGTATAATTCTGCTGAAAGTGAAGGATTCAATTTAATTATTAATTCTGCATATAGAAGTTATGAAGATCAAGTAGAACTTACTAATTTGTATTCAAATTCATATGGGCAATCATATGTTGATAAATATGTTGCTAAGCCTGGTTTTTCAGAACATCAAACTGGACTTGCTTTTGATATTGGGAGTAGAACTAGTAGAGTTTTTGCTAATTCTAAAGAATATCAGTGGGTAAAAGATAATGCATATAAATATGGCTTTATATATAGGTTTGATAGTAGATATGAAGATTTAACTGGTTTTAGACATGAAGCTTGGCACTATAGATATGTAGGAAAAGAAATTGCAAAATATATATATGAACATAACAATATGTCTTTAGAAGAGTATTATGTTAAATTTTTGGATAAATAGGAGGAGTTCATCATGGTATGTAAAAATTGTGGAGCAGACTTAAAACCTGGCATTAAATATTGCTTAAATTGTGGAAATTATATTGATGAAGATGATAATGAAGATGATGTATCTGAAACAGAAGATAGTTTATCTTTGTCTGATTTACAAAATAATAATTCTGATGATGATAAAAAATTAGAATTTGATGATAATTATTCTTTTGATCAACCTGATGATAAAACAAAAAAGAACAAAAGAAAAACAAAATTAAATGTTAAAGATATGCTTATATATGGAGTTTTGATTTTAATTATTTTAGTATCATTAATTGTTATGTTAGTTTCAATAGTAGGAGGTAGTAAAAAGAAAGCGGTAACACAACCTACTAGTACGGTTGTTGAAGACAATGTTGTAAAGTTGAAGGATTATACGATAAAATTTTCAGGTAAATTGAATTATAGTCAAGATGGCGAAGTAATATATATATCTGATGATGAAAATTATACGTTTTCTTATAGAAATAGTTTAGATGATTATGAGAAGTACTCTAAAGATCTTTCAATTCTTGAGAATAGTTTAAAGAAGAGTGGTTATAGTGTACTAAATAGTGAAAAAAGAGAAATAGATGAGAATGAATTTATAATTTATAAATTTAAATTTGATAATACAACAAAGTATTTATATGTTACTAAAGTAGATAAAAAATATATAACAATGGGAACAATTGAAGAAATGAATAATGGTGATTGGAGAGAGGCATTAACTTCAATTAATAAAATCAATAAAAATATTAAGTTCAGTAAAGATTCTGGATCTTCATCTGATGAAGAAATTGATAATGTTATTAATAATTCTACAACTGATTTAAATAAAATAATAAGGTAGAGACCACAAAATTCTACTTTATTTTTTTATCATTTTTCTTGGGTTTTTTCATTAATTATGATATTATGTTATTAGTAAAATAAGAAGGTGTTGATATGTATCCACTTGGAAAACAATTCGAAGTTGATTATACAAAAGCTAAGTGTGATAAAAAAGCAGTTGTTCAAGGATCTAATTATAGATTTTCTGTTATTAGTGAAAGGATAATTAGAATAGAATTTTCACCAGATGGCAAATTTTTGGATAAGCCTACTCAATTGGTAAAAAAGAGAAATATAGGTTTAGCCGACTTTTCTGTGCGACAAGATGCAAGTTTTTTGGAAATATCTACCAAATATTTTACTCTTAGTTATATAAAGGGACAATCATTTTATGGTACAAAAATTGACCCTATGAAAAATTTAAAGATATCTCTATTAGCAAAAGAAAGAGATAGATGTAAAGATTGGTATGTTGGCCATCCAGAAGCTAGAAATCTTATGGGTAATATGATAGGTGTTGATGTAGATATACCTTCTAATTTAAAAAAAGGATTATATTCTATTGATGGTTTTGTTTCTATTGATGATAGTAATTCTCAAGTGATAGAGGAGGATGGTACATTAAGCCCTCCTATGGCTAATCATTTAGATATATATGTATTTATGTATGATAGAGACTTTAAGCACGCTTTGTTTGATTATTTTAAAATGACTGGTGCTCCATCATTAATTCCAAGATATGCACTTGGAAATTGGTGGAGTAGAAATACTATTTATGATGATGAAAGTGTCCATAATTTGATAAGACATTTTGAAAAGAAGATGATACCTTTATCTGTAATGCTTTTTGATCATGATTGGCATATAAGAAATATTAATTCTTTAAAAGATTTGAAAGTAGGATATACATTTAATACTGAATTGTTTAAAAATCCTGAAAAAATGATAAATGAGTTTCATAAAAGAGGCATTAGGGTTGGGCTTGTTATTAATCCAACAGATGGGATTTATCCTCATGAACAATTTTATCCACAAGTAAGTGAATACTTACAGATTAAAGATGGAAGTGTTATTCCTTTTGATCCATTAAATCCAAAACATATAGATGTTATGTTTAAGATGCTTTTACATCCTTTAGAATCTTTAGGTGTTGATTTCTTTTGGAATGATTCAAAAGGTGATATGAATATAAATAAATTGTGGTCTTTAAATCATTATTTGTATTTAGATTCAGGTAGGGATAGTAATAAACGACCTTTAATTTTATCAAGAGGAGGAGCTATAGCTCCGCATAGATATCCTGTTTTATATGGTGGCTCTTCTGAAATTAGTTGGAAAAATTTAAGAGAAATACCTTTTATGTATTTAAATGCTGCTAATATTGGAGTTAGTTGGTGGAGTCATGATGTTGGTGGAAACCATGGTGGTATTGAGGATGGAGAACTTTATTTGAGATATGTTCAGTTAAATACGTTTGGCCCTATTTTAAGATTTCATGGTGCAAGAGGTAGATACTATAAAAAGGAACCTTGGCTTTGGGATGCTAAAACAGAAAGTATTGCGGCAGAATATTTAAGGTTAAGGCATAGATTAATTCCATACATTTATACTGAAGCTTATAACTATACTAAAAGTGGAGTGCCAATTATTCAGCCTTTTTACTATAATTATATGTGGGTTTATGATGATGATTTATATAGAAATCAGTACTACTTTGGATCTCAATTATTAGTTTGTCCTATATTGGATCCTAAGGATCAGATTATGAATAGGACTATTCATAGATTCTTTGTTCCAGATGGTACTTGGTATGATTTTGTTACTGGAAAGAAATTTCCAGGTAATAAAAAGTATGTTTCTTTCTTTAAAGAAGATGACTATCCTGTTTTTGCTCATGCAGGATCAATAATACCTTTTTCAAATAGAAGTGATTATAATAATATAGGCTTACCTACTGATCTTGAAATACAAATATTTCCAGGTGTAAGTAACACATATACTTTATATGAAGATGATGGAATTACATCTATGTATAAAGAAGGGTATTATTTAAAAACATCAATCGATTACAATTATATGAGAAATAATTATACGGTAATAATTAGGTCAATTGATGGTAAAAGTGGTATTGCACCAGAAAAAAGAAATTATAAAATGGTGTTTAGAAATACTAAACAAGCAGAAAATGTTACTATTTATTTTAATTCTGATAAAATTGATAGTGAAAGTTATATTGATGGAAATGATTTTGTTGTCGAAATACGAAATGTTCCTACTGTTGGTCAGTTAACAGTTAATTGTAGGGGTAAAGATATTGAAATAGACGCAGTAAGATTGATTAATGATGATTTAGATAGTATTTTAATGGATTTAAAGATAAGTACATATCTTAAGGAAGAAATTGCTCATATTATTTTTGGAGATCTATCAATAAGTAAGAAAAGAATAGGAATTAGAAAATTGAAAAAACAAGGTTTATCTAAAGAGTATATGAAATTATTCTTAAAATTATTAGATTATATTGGGGAATTTTAGGAGGTTACTATGATTGTTAGTGGAAAATGTAGAGATTATAATAAAATAATTGATAATATGATTCAATCAGTAATTGTTAATAATTCTCATGATATTGATTTAAATAATCAAAAGGATTTGTTTGATAGATTAATATATTTATTAATAAAAGGAGATTTAAATAATGAACTTAATAGTGAATATATTAGTGCACTTAGTTTAGAAGAGAAGCAACATATATTTGAGTTGGTTAAGCAATATTCATTGTTGTGTTTAAAAAATAAAAATGTTCATCAGTGGAATGATTCATGTCAAGGAGTTATTTCTAGTGATTATAGATATATATCTATTAGAATAGTTGAAAATTACGACTTTTTAATTAATATTATTGTTAATATAGGAGAACAAGCTGTAAGACTAATTGATAATTTTAGTATATATAACAATTATAAAACAGCATCAGTTATAGAAATATTGAGAAATAGATTCGAATTTGATGATATTTTGTTAAAGGTTTTAAAAGATATGTGTGATGAAAATAGTAAATATAATACTTTTACTATAGAACAAAAAGCAATTCTTTGTTTTTATGCTCCACATATACTTTATAGAAATAGTGATAATGTTATATATTTTAAATCTCCTAATTCTATAGCTCTTGATTTATATAGATTTGTGTATGGTAATGGAAAAAAACCTTCATTAGGTGATTTAAAGGATGGTATAAATAATATTTCTAATTTTGATGATATAGTATTTAATTATATAAATAATGAAAACTAAATAATTTTAGTTTTTTTTTATAATCTCTTGGTTTTTTTATTATTTGTGTTATAATATGTTTATATTTTGTGATGAGAAAGAAGTAGTAATAAAATATATATTTTTAGAGAGTCTATGGATGGTGAAAATAGATAATATATTTTTATGAACTTGTCTTTTAAGCAAATGGGTAATTCCGTTATAGATTTAAGTGTATAGTTATAACTATGAAGTAAGGTGGTACCGCGAAAATATGTCGTCCTTATGTTATAGTTATTTTTTTTGGAGGAAAATATGGAAGAAGTTGTTTTATTTTTAATGAGTTATGTCCTGATATTTATTATTTATCAAATATTTATTATTCTTCCTGCTAAAAAAAATAGAAGTGGAAGGAAAAAAAAGGAATTGCTAGAAATAAAATATTTGGAATTAAAGTATAATCTTGATTTAGATAAAGTAAAATATGAACAATTACTTCAAATATGTGCTTTAGTTTCATCTTTTGATATTTCACTTTCTGTAACATTTGTTAGTCTTGTTAACGGATTAATGTTAGAGTTATTGGTTGGTTTTTTATCAATAATAATACTTATATTTATAAGTTATCATTTTGTATATTTATTTTATAAAAAGAAGGGAATGATTAAAAATGGAAAACATAAATAAAATTGAAAAAAAGTGGCAAGATTATTGGGATAAAAATAAAACATTTAAATGTGAAAATGGTGGAGACAAACAACCATATTATATTTTGGTTGAATTCCCATATCCAAGTGGATCTGGGTTACATGTAGGACATGTTAGAAGTTATACTGCTCAGGATGCAATAGCTAGGATGATGAGAATGCAAGGATATAATGTTTTGTATCCTATGGGTTGGGATGCTTTTGGCGCTCCAGCTGAACAATATGCTATAAAAAATCATATTCATCCAAAAGATGCAGTAAAGGAGAATATTAAGACTTTTAAGGGTCAAATGAAATCACTTGGATTTTCATTTGATTGGGATCGAGAATTTTCTACTACTGATCCTGATTATTATAAGTGGACTCAATGGCAATTTTTACAATTTTATAAGCATGGTATGGCTTATAAGGATACTATTCCTGTAAATTGGTGTCCGACATGTAAGAGTGTTCTTTCAAACGAGGATGCTGCAGGTGGAGTATGTGAAAGATGTGGTAGTCAGGTTGAACAAAAAGAAAAGAGTCAATGGATGCTTAGAATGAGTGATTATTCTGAAGACTTATTAAAAGGACTTGATGATACTAATTTTGCTGATAGAGTTAAGTTAGGTCAAATTAATTGGATAGGAAAGTCTACTGGTGTAGAAGTAAATGTTGATATAGTTGGTGGTGGAAAGTTTAGTATATTTACTACTTGCCCTGAAACCATTTATGGTATTACTTTCTTTGTAATTGCACCTGATGGGAAACTTATTAAAGAATTAATGGATAGAGTTGAAAATAAGGATGAAGTTAATGCTTATATTAAAGAAACTTCATTAAAATCTTCAATGGATAGAACTGAACTTAATAAAGGTAAAACTGGAGTAGAAGTAAAGGGTATTAAGGCTATTAATCCTGTAAATGGTCGTGAAGTTCCTATTTTCTTAGGTGATTTTGTGTTAGGAGATTATGGTACAGGAGCTGTTATGGCAGTCCCTTCTCATGACCAAAGAGATTTTGAGTATGCTAAGGAACATAATCTTGAAATTATTCAAGTTATTGATTGTGGAGATATATCTGAGCATGCGATTGAAAAACAAGACTATATGGGACATGGTTATAAAATGATTAATTCTGAAGAGTTTAATGGAATGACTGTTGATGAGGCTCGTGAAAAAATAGCTGATATGCTTGAAGAAAAGAAATTAGGTAAAAGGGTTAATAATTATAAAATGAGAGATTGGATTTTTTCTAGACAAAGATTCTGGGGAGAACCAATTCCTATGATTAACTGTCCTAAGTGTGGTTGGGTTCCAATGAATGAAGAAGATTTACCTTTAGTTCTTCCTGATGTTGCTGAATATGAACCTACTGAAGATGGAGAAAGCCCTCTTGCTAATATTACTGATTGGGTTAACTGTAAGTGTCCAAAATGTGGCCACGATGCTAAGAGAGAAACAGATACTATGCCTAACTGGGCTGGGTCATCATGGTATTTCTTAAGATTTATGGACCCTCATAATGATCATGAATTTGCTTCAATGGATGCCATGAAATATTGGAATAGAGTTGATTGGTACAATGGTGGTATGGAGCATACAGCAAGACATTTATTGTATGCAAGATTTTGGGTACAATTCTTATATAATATAGGTTTGGTTCCAAATAAGGAAATGATATGGACAAGAGTTTCTCATGGTATGGTTCTTGGTTCAGATAATCAAAAAATGTCAAAATCAAAGGGTAATGTAATTAATCCAGATGATATTGTTAAAGAATTTGGTGCTGATACATTAAGAGTATATGAAATGTTTATGGGAGATTATCAAATGGATGCTCCTTGGAGTACTGATTCATTGAGAGGATGTAAACGTTTCTTAGATAAGGTTGAAAGACTTGCTTCTAAGATTAATGATAAAGATGGATTTACTGAGAGTCTTGAATCAATTCAAAATAAGACTATTATGAAGATAGAATATGATATGACTCATATGGGATATAATACTGTAATTTCTTCTTTGATGATTTTAGCAAATGCATATGATGATTTAGAGTCAATAACTAAAGAAGATTATCATTTATTACTAAAATTATTAAATCCAATTGCACCTCATATTACTGAAGAATTGAATGAACAATTAGGGTATAAGCCAATTTGTGAAGATGAATGGCCAAAATACGATGAAGAAAAAACAATAGAAACTACAAAAGAAATAGCAGTCCAAGTAAATGGTAAGGTTAGAGCAACAATAACTATTTCTATTGATGATAGTGAAGATATTATTAAGGAAAAGGCTTTGGAATGTGATAATGTTATTAAACATACTGAAGGTAAGGAAATAGTAAAAGTTATTGTAATTAAAGGTAAAATTGTAAATATAGTTGTAAAATAGGGATAATTAATTTTCCTATTTTCTTTTTTTGATTTATAATTATTTATTATAGGATGTGGTTTTATGAATTCCAAAGATGATGTTTTATCTTTTTTAGAAGATAGTGGCTTTGATGATTTTACAATTATAAGATATATTTACTTATATGTTTGTAAATTATTTACTTATGATGTTAGATTTAATTATGCAGATTATGATAAGAAGAAAGAGATTTATGAAAAGAAAATTGATATAATGAATGTTCAAGATTATGAAATTGTTTGTTATACATGTGCACATGTATTAGTTGATTTGTTGGGACTATTTGGTATTAATGCTGAGATTGTTCGTGAATCTGATTATGAATTCCAACATGCATATGTTGTTGTTAAACATAAAGGTAAGGTATTAAAACTTGATCCAACTCATAAACATGATATTACAAGGGTAAAAATGCATAGCCCAACTTTGGATTTTCAGACTTTAATTGATGATTCAATTTTTTATGATCAGTTGATTGATGCTGATAAAAATATCAATGATAAAATAAAAGATAAAGTTGATTTTGAGGTTTTTTATAATAGCAAAACTATAAGTGAATTAATTAATGTTTTAAACGATAGTGCTAAAAAAAGAGGATTATCAGATGGAGAACGGTTTTTCGAAAAATTAGATGCAATTGAAGGCTTAATTAATACAAGAACGGATTTTTCTAGATATGATGATATAGATTATTATCTTGGATATTTGATAAATAAATTTGGTTTAAATAACAATGGTGTTGCTGTTAGACCAGCTGTTTTCTTTAAAAAAGATAATCCTGATATGAAAGAAATTATTAATTTAGCTATTGTTGAATATAAAGGTTATGATCCGGTTTTTTATATTGTTGAAAAAGTTGATAAAAATTATAAAATGAGAAAAATAGATATTAATGAAATGAGAGAAAAACTTAATGAATATGACAATTGGAAAATAGGTGAATATTTTAGAAATAAAATTGATATGTTTCTTGGAAAGAGAACTAGTTTATGGTAGTTCTCTTTTTTCGATATTTTTCTTTGTAAACTAAGTTTAAAATATATTTGGTGATTATATGAAAGTTAAAATATTTGATGAGGAAGATGAAAATGATTTAGAAAATGATATAAATTCATTTATTGAAGATAATATTATAGAGGTAATTGATATTAAGTATCAAGTTGGTACATCTATTTTTGCAGATGAGCAAATATATTGTTTTTCTGCAATGATTATTTATACAACAATAGAGTAATTTTTTTTAAAATATGTTATCATAGTAATGGAGGATATATGAAAAAGGATATTACTATGAAAAAAAATTCATTTCTTAATGGAGCAATGATTGTTACTTTAGCAATTGTTATCACTAAGATTTTAGGTATAATTTATGTTATTCCATTTCATTCAATTATTGGTGACGAAGGTGGAGCCTTATATGGTTATGCTTATACAATATATTTATTTTTTATATCTATTTCAACTGCAGGTATTCCACTGGCAATTAGTAGAGTAGTTTCTGAATATCATGCTTTAGGATTTTATAATGCAAAAAAAAGAACTTTTATTTTAGGAAAAAGGCTTGCTTTTATTTTAGGAATAATAAGTTTTATAATTATAACTTTATTTGCCCCATTACTTGCAAAATTAATTTTAGGTGATGTTGTTGGTGGAAATAATATTAATGATGTTGTTTTTGTAATAAGAATAATAGGGATTGCTATCTTAATTGTACCAACTCTTAGTATATATAGAGGATATTTTGAAGGACATAGATTTATGAGTCCTCCTTCAATATCACAAATAATTGAACAATTATTTAGAGTATTAATAATTATTTTTGGCAGTTATATATCATTAAAATTATTTAAAAGCAAATTATCTATTGCTGTAGGAATAGCTTTATTAGGAGCAAGTGTTGGTGCTTTTATCTCATATATTTATTTATTAAGAAAATATTCAAATAATAAAAAAAGATTTAATGAAAGAGTTAGAACTGTTAACGAACCAATTATTATTGATAGTGTAATTATAAAAAAAATACTTGTTTATGCTATACCATTTATTATGATAGATTTATTTAGATCTTTATATAATTATGTTGATATGTTTACTGTTGTAAAGGGACTTGTCGATTATGCAAAATATAGTGCATCTGATGCTGAAATAATATATAGTATGTTATCTACTTGGGGTCAAAAATTTAATATGATTTTACTTGCAATATCTTCAGGAATTGTTGTTAGTATTATACCTAATTTAACTGAAAGCATTGTGAAGAAAGATAATAAGTCTATTAATAATAAAATTAATATGTCTTTAAATGTATTACTTTATCTTACTGTTCCTATGACTATAGGTATAAGTTTTCTTGCAAAACCAATTTGGACTTTGTTTTACGGTAATAGTATATTCGGACCAAAAGTGCTATCATACTACATTTTTGTTGGTTTAATAACTGGAATTTTCACTTGTTTAATAACAATTCTACAAACATTTAGAGATTATAAAAGTGTATTTATATGTTTGATTTTTGGATTTATAATTAAATTAATTATGAATATTAGTCTATTAAGGACATTTTATGAGATTGGATTACCTCCTTATTATGGAGTTATTACTTCAACTATTTTAGGCTTCTTAATATCAATAATAATATGTATAGTTATTTTGAATAAAAAATATGGTATTAAGTTTGAAAGTGTTTTGAAGAATTTTATTGATATTATATGTGGATCATTATTAATGTTAGTTATCCTGATGTGTTTAAAATTTTTAATTCCAATAAGTTCTAATATTAGAATTTTAAATATTATTATAATAGTAATTTATAGTTTTATTGGGGCAATAGTATATTTTTTATATTCAAAATATAGTGGACTATATAGTTCTATATTTGGTAATAATAATTTATTTAAAAACATAAAAAAATTATTTATAAAAAAATAAAAGATTTTTATTATCTTTTATTTTTCATTTTATTTTGAAGTTTTTTCTTACTTATCTTTTTTATTATTTTTCTGTATAGTGGAACTAATTTTGTAAATATAAAATACATTATTGGATTTGTTATGTAATCCCATTCTCCTATGAATTCAACATAATCTCCACCAAATTTCTTTTTGAATTCATGTAATCCAATTAGAGGATTATCTTTTGATAAATCTCCAATTGTACCAAATTGATCATATATTTTTAATCCTTTATTTTTACAATATTTAATATGTTCAAAATATGTATTATAATTTACATATGTTTCACTTAATATGTTGTGATTTCCTGCATATAGTACCCATGCTTTATCACCATATTCAATAATCATATGTGCACTAAGTGTTATATCATTGCCATATTCCTTTTTATATTTTTTATATTTTTCAATTTCATTTTTTGTATTTTCTTTTTGTTTAGTTAATTCTTTTAGTTTTGCTTTGGCGCTTTTACTTAAATTATCAATCGGTAATATTGATATTTGGCTATTTATATTTTTTAAGTTCTTTTCTAAAGAATTAATTGTTTTAATTATATTTATTTTTCCTAAGAAAAGTGTTGCGGCTGAATTTTCATTTCCATTAAATATTTCATATAAAGTTTGATAATAATCTTCATCATATGATATAAAATCTTTTCTTGTTTCTGTAAGAGTCATTAAATGATAAAATTCTGGAATGTCTTTTTTTGTTCCAATTGTTACTTCAGTATCTAGTTTTAAACTTTTTGCAATTCTTTGCTTTGTAGTTTTAGAAAAGTGGTTTTCAATTTCTTCTATACTTTGGTTTAAGTCTATTCTAAATGAATACCTAGGTTGTGATGTTTCAAAGTTTTTTGTATAACCTTTGTGTTTAAAACCACAAGATTTTATGTTATTAAATATTAACTCATAATCTTTATTTTTATTCTCTTCACCCAAATAATTTATACTGTTTCTTATTATATCTGGATCTATTTTTATGAAAATTGCTTTTTTCTTTTTTGCAAAATCTACTATCTTATTTGTGAATACTTGTAATATTTCTTTCTTTTTAAAATCTATAACAAAACCTCTAGGTGCATAAAAATAACACATATTTAATGGCAGATGTTTTTGAAGTAATAGTGTTGCGCCAACTATATTATTTTTTTCATCTACTAATCCCAAATAATATGGAGTTAGGTTCTTCTTTACTTTAGCTAATTCTCCCCATGATACTGATTGTAAGAAATGCGATTTAGTTTTATGATTCTTCACATATTCATCAAATTTTTCTTTTTCTAAGTTTTGTAGTCTAAGCATTTTATTATCTCTCTTTCTTTTATTAGTATATCATATATTGAATTAAATCATATAGTAATTATCATCTTTTTCTAAGTAATTTTTCTCTTTTTTTATAGTTTGTTCATTCATTTCTTTTTCTATTCTATTTAGAGTCTCATTTATTCTTTTTAACTCATCCATTATAATTCTTAAATAATTGTTTGGTATTGGATAGATATAATTATTCATATTTATCACTTCTTTCTCTTTTATTTTATGCATTATTTAAAGATATGTGTTAAAATATTTAACAGGTGATTTTATGAGACTTAGAAATGTGAAAAATAAAGATGAAATTATGAATAATTCATCGTACCTTATAAAGAATTACTTTGATTATAAAGGTAAATGGAATGATCTTTTTGGTAATGATAATCCAATATATATTGAGATTGGAATGGGTAAAGGACAATTTATTATTAATAATGCCATAAATAATCCAAATATAAATTATATAGGGATTGAAAAATATGATAGTGTTATTGCGAAAGCATTACAGAAGATTCCTGATAATTTAAATAATTTATTTATGATACGTGCTGATGCTTTAGATATAGATAAAATATTTGATAAAGAAATTTCTAAATTATATCTTAATTTTTCTGATCCATGGCCCAAAAAAAGACATCATTTGCGAAGACTTTCAAGCAGTATTTTTTTAGATAAGTATAATATTATTTTTAAGTCTGAAAAGAGTATTGAAATGAGAACAGATAATAGAGATTTATTTACATATTCACTTGTTAGTTTCAGTAATCATGGGTATATATTTGATCAAATTAGTTTAGATCTTCATCATGATAATATGCCTTTAATTACTACTGAATATGAAGATAAGTTTTCTGATTTGAATATGCCTATTTACTTTGTTAGTTGTAGAAAGAAATAAAAATAGTGTAAATTAAGGCAAAAAAATTTTACATTTGAAAAAAAAATGATATAATGTAATAAGAGTAGGTGAAATATGAAAAAATTAATTGTTTTACTCTCTATAGTTGTACTTTTTGTGACAGGATGTAGTGTTTCGAAACTTGATGAGACAAATATAAGTAAAAATATAAAAATATTGTTATCTAGAAGTAGTAATTTATATAATGTGAATTATGATGGCTATAAATATTATTTACCTAAGGGTATATCCTTTGTGAATAAGGATTCTTATAATGCTTTATTGAGAGATAAAAATAATAATAGATATTATATGTTTATTGACATTATTAGTTATTATCATAAAAAAGAGAATGACTATGTTATGAGTAATGATTCACATTATTCTCAAAGAATTGATTATAATAAAAAAAATGGATATATTCAAATTGATGATGTAGATGGAAAGTATTTTATTCAATTTGTTTATAATTATGTAAAAATGGAAGCATATGTTTCCAAGAAAGACTTAACCGATGTTGTTAATAATATGTGTTGTATTTTGAGATCTGTTAAATATAATGATTCTGTTATTGAGAGTATGATAGGAGAAAACGCTTTAGATTATAAAGAAGAAGATTTTAGTTTGTTTAAAGCTGATTCAAATAAAGAATCATATATGGAAGTAGTTAAAAGAAATGAAAGTGAAGAATATAACAAATATTTAGAGGATGAAAAAATAAATATTGATTATTAAAAAGAGGTGAACTCATGGGTGTATTTGAGAAACTAAAAAATGCTCTCTTTGAAGTAGAATATGTTGAGGTTGAGGAAAAGCCTAAAAAAGAAAAACATTTTCGTAAAAGAGATAATGATAGAAATAAGGATAAAGAAAAGCCTATTGCCAAAAAGATAGTTTTACCTAAAAAAGAAGATAAGATTGAACAATTAGAAGAAGAAGATTTAAAAGATGATAATTTTGAAGTTAGACCTAAGAATGAAACTGTAAAAGAAGAAAAAAACTCATTTAAATTTATGGATGATAAGGATTTTGAAGTTGTTGATGAACCAAAAATCGTTGAAGTTTATGATGCTGAGTCAAAAAATATTGATGATATTCATAATTTCAATGAAAGACGTGAGGCTTTTGATGATGAAATGCAAAAATCTTATAAAAAGTCATATTCTGATGTTCAAGATAGTCCATCAAGAAGTGATTATAAACCAGTTAAGGAAAGTAAACCTTATGGAGTAGATGATTCATATAAATTAAATGTACATGAATATGGTACATATGAGAAAAAGGAAGATAAGGCTTATTTTAAGCCTAGTCCTATTATTTCTCCTATATATGGTATTCTTGATAAAAACTATAAAAAGGAAGATGTAGTTTCTAAAAAAGATATTAGAATTACATCAAATTATTCCAGATCAAATGTTAATGTTGATGATATAAGAAATAAGGCATTTGGAAGAAGAAGATTAGATAATGATTCTGATATTGAAGAGGATAATACTTTTGAGGTTGATGATACAGATGATAATTTGCTTGTTGATTTAACTGATGAAAAAGATAAACCAGAAGTTAAACAAGTTACTGTTGGTGACGCAATGGAATACTTTCAGGATTTAGGTTTGGAATATAATGTTGACTATGTAGATGCAAGTAAAGATAAAACAACACAAAAGAAGAATGAAAACTCTAGTGAAAATAAAGATGATAAAGTAAAGACTGCAATTAAAAATGATACTAAAAAAATAGAAAAGAGTTCAGATAAAAAAGATGAGAAAAGTAGTATTGTAGAAGTTAAAGATGAGTCAAAAAACAAAAATACATCTGATGCTACTGATGACGATAATCTGTTTGATTTAATTGATTCTATGTATAGTGAAGATAACTAGTAAGGAGGAAAATTATGGAATTTTTAGTTGATATTTTATTACCAGTAATATTATATATTGTTGCAATCATATTATTAATTATCTTAATTGTTTTATGTTTAAGATTAATTAAGTTAATTGATAAAGCAGATAGAGTAGTTGATAATATTCAAGATAAAGTAAATACATTTGATGGTGCTTTATCTGTATTAAAGGCTGCTTCTGATAGTGTAGCAAGTATTACAGATAGTTTTGTTTTTGGACTTACAAATACAATATCAAGAGTATTTGGTAAATTTAGAGGAAATTATAAGGAGGATGAAGATTATGAGTAAAAAAACAGGTATTGGAGGATTCATTTTTGGAGCTGTGGTAGGAGCTGGATTAGGATTATTATTTGCTCCAAGATCAGGAAAAGCTACTAGAAAGGCATTAAAAGCTAAGTTAGAAGAGTTAACTGAGCAAATTAAGAATATCGATGTTGAGGAATTGAAAAAAGAATTCACAAGAAAAGTTGAAGATATTAAAATGGACTTAGTTGATTTAGACAAAGAAAAAGCAATGGAAATAGCAAGTGAAAAAGCAGCTGTACTAAAGACAAAAGCACAAGATTTAGCTAATCTAGCTAAGGATAAAGGTACTCCTGTATTAAAGAAAACTGCAAATGATGTTTTAGATAAAGTCATTAAAATTTCTAAAGATACTCAAAAGAAAATAGCTAATAAATAAAAACATTTCAAATTTGAAATGTTTTTTTCATAAATAATTTGTTGTTTACATAATTATTAAATGATATTATATTTATAGAATATATTATATAGGTGATAATATGAAGAATAAAAAGAAAAAAATTCTTAAATTGAATAGGAAGGGTATAATTTTCATTGTTGTTGTAATTTGTTTAATTATTTTTATATTTTTATTTATAAAATTTAAATCTTTAAATGTAAAATTAAAAAAGAACAATAACGTTGAAATAAATTCTAAGTTTTATAGTACTGATATGATAGAATCAGTTAATAATGGGACTATTGTTTCTAAAAAGGAAGTAGTTAATACTTCAAAACTTGGAAAGAAAAAAGTTAATTTAAAAATAAAAACTTTTTTTAAGAAGAATAGATCTTATTCATATATTATTAATATTGTTGATACTAAGAAACCTAAAATTGAGGCTGATGATTCTATAAGTGTTTTTGAAGGTGATGAGGTTGATTTATTGGAAAATGTAAAAATTACTGATAATTCTAAAGAAAAAATAACTGCAACAATAGAAGGTGAGTATGATTTAAAAAAGGTTGGTAGTTATAAGTTATTTTACGTTGCAAAGGATTCAAGTGGTAATAAGGCAAAGAAGGAGTTTATTCTAGAAGTTAAAGAGAAAAGTAAAAATACTATATATCAAAGTAATAGTAGTTTTAAAACATCAAAAGGTTTTAAAGGAAAAGTAATAGATGGTATAACATATATTGATGGTATTTTAATTGCAAATAAGTCTTATTCTTTACCTGCTTCTTACAATCCTGGAGGATTAACCAGTGAATTTAATAATGCATTTAATCAGATGAAAGGTGCTGCTTCTAGTGATGGATTAAATATTTATGTAGTTAGTGGCTTTAGATCTTACAATACTCAAAATACATTATATAATAATTATGTTAATAGAGATGGAAGAGATGCTGCTGATACTTATTCTGCTAGACCAGGACATTCTGAACATCAATCTGGCTTGGCTGCTGATATTAATATGGTTGATGATAGTTTTGAGTATACTGCTGAAGGTAAATGGTTAAATGATAACGCTTATAAGTATGGTTTTATTTTGAGATATCCAAAGGGTAAAACAGGCGAAACTGGTTATATTTATGAGTCTTGGCATTATAGATATGTTGGTGTTGATTTAGCAAAAAAACTATACAACGGTGGTAATTGGATTTCTTTAGAAGATTATTTTGGAATTACTAGTCAATATTAGTTTTGACAAATAATATTCTTAGTGTTATAGTATATGTGTAATTTTCAGTGATGAGTAATTAGTAGTAATATTATTTGTTTATAGAGATTTAACGGTTGGTGGAAGTTAAAACAATTATTATTATGAATTACATACTTTGAGAAAAATCGTTTACTGCGTTAAAGTTTGAGTGCATGTTTTACATGAATTAAGGTGGTACCGCGAAATATTCGTCCTTAGATGAGTATTTCGTTTTTTTATTGGAGGTGTTTTTCTGCATATAGAATATGAAGTTAGGATATTGGAAATTGATGTAGATCAAATTAAGAAGAAACTAGATAAGATTGCTAAATTTGAATGGAATCAATTACAAAGAAGATATGTATATGATTTTATTCCCAAAGAAAAAAACAAATGGATAAGACTTAGAACAAATGGGAATAAAACAACGTTAACAATTAAAAATTTAGTTAATTCTAAAATAGATGGTACTAAAGAATTAGAAATAGTTGTGGATGATTTTGATAAAACAAATTTGATTTTAAAAGAGTTAGGATATAATCCAAAAGGATATCAAGAAAATAGAAGAATTCAATATTCTTTAAATGGAGTAGAAATTGATATAGACAGTTGGCCTATGATTCCAACGTATCTAGAAATTGAAGGAACTTCTGTAGAAGAAGTATATAAAATTGTCGAATTATTAGGGTTTAAAAAGGAAGACTGTACTACAAGAGATGTTCAACAAATATATCTTGATTATGGATATGATTTAGATAAAATTTCTGAATTAAAGTTTGGTGATAATGAATGAAAAAGATAAGTGATTTTGTAAAAATAATAAAACTTAATAGAGAAAAAGATTTTGATGCTGTTAAAAATGGTGTAGGATATCATGTTGGGAGTGCGGTTCTTTGTCATAATGGTGATGGAATGAGATTTATTACATATTTAGAGTTCCCTGCGGGAAAAGTTAAGGGTAATCATTATCATAAGGAAAAGTATGAAAATATGGTTGTTATTAAAGGTGAGGTTGAGGCAAAATATTATTTTACAGATAATTTAGATAGTTCATATAAAGTAACACTTCGTGAGGGAGATGCTGTTTCCATTAGGCCAGGAGTTGCTCATGCATATCTATCTAAAGAGGGATGTAGCGTAATTGAGTTTTCACCTCAAAAGTATGATCAAAGTGATGTGTATAAAATAGATAAGAAAGGAGTTTTTTAATATGACATTATTTGAAGAATTAGAATGGAGAGGACTTGTTAAGGATTTAGCAGGTGATGATATTAAAGATAAATTAAATAATACTAGTATGACTTTTTATTGGGGTACTGATCCTACTGCGGATAGTTTACATATTGGTCATTATTCAAGTTTGGTTACTGCAAAGAGATTGGCAAAAGCAGGACATCATCCAATATTATTAGTAGGTGGTGCTACTGGATTAATAGGTGATCCTCGTCCTACTGCAGAAAGAGAAATTATTTCTAAAGAAACTGTTCAAAAAAACTTAGAAGGTTTATCTAAACAGGTTAAAGAAATCGTTGGAGGAGATGTAGAAGTTGTTAATAATAATGATTGGATGAAGAAGTTTTCTTTTACTGATTTCTTAAGAGATGTAGGTAAATATGTAAATATTAATTATATGCTTGATAAAGATATTATTAGAAGAAGACTTGATACTGGTATAACTTTTGCAGAGTTTGCTTATACTTTAATTCAGGGATATGATTTTTTGCATTTATACAGAGAAAAGGGTGTAACTTTACAAGCAGCCGGTTCTGATCAATGGGGTAATATAACAACAGGTATTGATTTAATTAGAAAAATTACTGGTGACCAGGTTTATGGATTTACAATGCCACTTATTTTGGATTCTACTGGTAAAAAGTTTGGTAAAAGTGAGGGAAATGCATTATGGCTTGATGAGTCTAAAACAACTAGTTATGAGTTATACCAATATTTAATTAACTCTGAAGATGAAAAAGTTGAAGAATATTTAAAAGTATTTACATTTTTATCTCCTGAAAAAATAATGGATATAATGGAAAAACATAATAAAGAGCCTCATCTAAGACTTGCTCAAAAAAACTTAGCTGTTGAAATAATAACTGATTTACATGGAAAAGAAAGTGCTGATCAGGCTGTTAAAATAAGTGAAAGTTTATTTAGCGGAGATATTAAGTCATTTACATCTAAAGATATTGAAGTTGCATTTAAAGGACTTTCTCCATTTGAAATTAATGAAGACATAAATGTTGTTGACTTGCTTGTTAATGCTGGTATTTGTTCAAGTAAGAGAGAAGCTCGTGAATTTATAAATAATTCTTCAATTACTATAAATGGTGATAAGATTACTGATTTAGATTTTATTATTTCAAAAGATATATGTATTGATTCAAAATATATAATTGTTCGTAGAGGAAAGAAAAAATACTTTATTGGAGTATATAAATAAAGATTTTTTCTTTTTTATATGATATAATATTTTTATTATAGGAGGTACTCTAGATGAATAATGAACAAAATGATTTAACAACAATGTTTGATAATACGGAAAAGAATATAATAGATGACAATGAAAGTTCACAATCAGATTTTGTTGTTGACCCATCTACAGGACAAATAACTGATACACAAAAGAATAACGATTTAAACTTGAATAATAATGAACCTGAGGTAAAATTTGATCCAAATACTGGACAACCGCTATCTTCTAGTACTGAAATGAAGTTTGATCCAAATACTGGACAACCGCTGTCTTCTAGTACTGAAATGAAGTTTGATCCAAATACTGGACAACCACTTAATAATAAATCACAAGATATAAATAATTCTGTAACGACAAATAAATATAACAAAAATGCAATTATAGCCTTTGTATTAAGTATTGTTTCTTTATTTATTTTTTGGTGGCTTTCATTAGTTAGTATTGGTTTATGTACTACTGCACTTAAAGAAATTAAGGAAAAAGGTGAAAAGGGAAAGGTTTTCGTTTTTATAAGTTACGTTATATCAGGGATATGCATTGCATTATTTGTCTTTTCTGTCATATTTAAAATATATAATTCATAAAACTAACTTAATTGTTAGTTTTTAAATGACTAAATTCTAGTAAATAGTAATTTTTTTTGATACAATTGGAATATATAATAAGGGATGTGATTGTACGTGAAAAAATCAAAAAACAGATTAGCATTATTATTGATTATATTATTTATAATTTTGATATTAATTGAAGTACTTTATATAGGATATAACATTATTTATAAACGAAATGAGTCAATATATTTTGTTGGTATAAATGCACTTGCAACTGATAAAGACAATAATTATGTTACAGTTGGAAGCAATAATAATAATTATAATCATTATGAAAAAGCTATGATATCTATGTATAATTCTAAAAAAGAAAAAACATTTGAAAAATTGTATAACGTTGGTTATAATAGTGCTTTTTTTGGGGTATTAATTGATGGTGAAGATATTATTGCGATTGGTAGTTATGAAAAAACAAAAACAGATCATCAAGAATCAGTTAGAAGGGCTTTAATTGTTAAATATGATAAAGAGGGAAACATTATTTTTGAAAAGGATTATGGTATTTTAGATAATTCAAAATTTACTGGAATTGTTAAGGTTGGAGATGATTATGTCGTTACTGGACAAAGTGTTTATAAAAATACAAGGATAGGTAGTGATAAGGGAGGAGCTATTTTAGTAAAGTTTGATAAAGATGGTAATCTCTTATGGGATAAAACTTATGGAAATGTAAAAGAATCTGTTTTTAATGATATTATTATTTCTAATGATTATATATATGTAATTGGTAATTACGAGGACTATTACGCTATGATAGTAAAGTATGATTTAGATGGAAATGTTGTATCATTTAATGATTATAAAATTACTGATGAATTAGGATTTAGTAGTATTGTTAATGTTGATGATTATATTTATGTAAGTGGATCTTTAAAAACTGGTTCTCATGATACGGATGCAATGATAGTTAAATATGATATGGATTGCGAATATATTGATCAAGTATCTTATTCTGGAATTGGTAGAGAAAGATTTAATAAGTTAATTGTAGATGATCATAATAATTTGATTGCAATTGGAACTATGATGTCTAAGGCTTCTCATAGTAAAAAGACATATGGTGATTATAACTATGATGGAATAATTGCTAAATATAGTACAGATCTTAAAAATATTGATTTAGTTTCATATGGAGATGAAAGAAATGATTTTTTTACAGATATTAAGTTTATAAATAATAATTATTTAGTTGTTGGGTACTCTTCTTATGAAGATGGAAGTTATATGAGTAAATTTATTAGTTATAGTAGTGCACTTAAAGTATTGGGGGTAGAATAATATGAAAGTAACTTTAGTTAGGCATGCTGAAACAGAACAAAATTTTTTAAGAAAAATTCAAGGTAGGGAAAATCACCTTTTAAATGATACAGGAAGAAGACAGGTGCTTAGACTTAAATTGAAGTTAAAGGATAAAAAATATGATTTGTGTTTTGTATCTCCTTTAACTAGATGTATGGAAACTGCGCTTGTTTCTGTCGGGGATAGAGTACGTATGATTTCTGATGATAGACTTCTCGAAAGAGAAGTTGGAGAATTTGATGGAAGACCTGATGTCGAATATAATGCCTATAAGTATTGGGATTATGATTTAAATAAAAGTGATTTTGGTGTTGAACCTATTCAAGATGTTTTTAAAAGATGTAGTGACTTTCTTGAATATATTAAAAAAGAATATCCTGATAAAGATATTATTGTTGTTACACATACTGCTCCATATAGAGCATTAAGGCATTTATTATTAGGTCATAAGTTAAAGGGAAAGATGCTTGATGGTAGAATTGATAATTGCCAGGTAGAAGAATTTGAGATAAAAAAATAAAAGAACTTTTATAGTTCTTTTATTTGTTGTAGAATTCAACGATTAATGCTTCATTGATATCTGCATTAAGTTCATTTCTTTCAGGTAATCTTACATAAGTTGCTTCCATTTTTCCTTCATCGTAAGTAATGAATTCAACTCTTTTAGTTACTTTGGATAATGATTCAGCAACAACTTTTAGATTTTTGTGATCCTCTTTTAAAGATATAACATCACCTGGTTTAACTCTGTATGATGGAATATTAACTTTTTTACCATTTACAGTAACATGTCCATGATTTACTAATTGTCTAGCACCTCTTCTTGTTGATGCAAAACCTATACGATATACTAAGTTATCTAATCTTGATTCTAGTAATCTTAAGAAATTAGTACCATGAATACCTTGCATTTTTGCTGCTTCATTAAATGTTTTTCTGAATTGTCTTTCGTTTACTCCATACATGAAACGAACTTTTTGTTTTTCTTTTAATTGTGTACCATAATCTGATAATTTTCCTTTTCTTTCATTTCCATGTTGTCCTGGTCCATATGGACGACGAGATAATTCTTTACCTGTTTCACTAATTGAGAATCCAACTCTTCTTGCTTTTTTGTAGCTTGGTCCTGTGTATCTTGACATATACTTTCTCCTTTCTTTATTACAAATCTTGAATGTTTTGGCCATATATTAGGGAGTTTTTTTACTCTTTCACGTAAACAGCGATAGTTACTTGAATTTAATTAAAAAACACATTAATACATTCCAAAACTGCTGTTTCAAGGAATTTGCATTATTAATTATATGTTAAAAGCGTTGATATGTCAAGGATTTATTTAGATATGGTAGATTATTATCTAATATTTTCTAAAAATGTAGAAAAAAGTATTAATTATATGATAAAATATAATTGATATAGTATCAGAATAGAGGTGAAGTTATGCAATCACAATTTCTTATTATTGGTTCTGCTGTCGTGGTAGCTTTAGTTGTTGTTATTGTTATTCTTCATTTTGTTAAAAAGGCAGAAAAAAGATATTATAAAAAAATCTTACAGAGACTTGAAGTACAAAGAAATCAAGTTGCGTCTACTCCTGTACTATTGGAATTGTCTAAAGTTGAACCAATTATTAAAAATGATAAAATGGAAGAAAAATATAATCAATGGAGAAATAAGTTTGATGTTATAAAGAATGATCGTCTTTCTGTTATTGATGATATGCTTATTGATCTTGATTTATATATTGACAAGAAAGATTATAAATCTTTTGGATATAGGGTTGCTAAAACAGAAATAGAAATATATAAGGTTAGAGAAGCTGCTGAAAGATTACTTGAAGAAATAAAAGACATTACTTTAAGTGAGGAAAAATATAGATCAATTATTATAAAATTAAAAACAAAATATAGAACTTTAAATAAGGAATTTAATGAACATAGACAATTATATAGTTTTATGCAAGAGTCCATTGAAATGCAGCTTGAAAATATTGAAAAGCGTTTCATGGATTTTGAAAAAGTAATGGAATCAAATGATTACAATGAAGTTGTTCATATTTGTAAAGCATTAGATAATATGATTGATCATATGGATATTCTTATTAAAGAGTTACCTGATGTTTTGTTAATGATTGAAACTGTAATTCCTAATAGAATCAAAGAAGTAAAAACTACATATGATGATATGGTAGAAAAAGGATTTGTTCTTGATTATCTTAATTTAGAGTATAATATTGAGGAATCTAAAAAGAATATTGAAGCTATAACTGATAAAGTTAAAATGATTAATCTTGAAGGATGCATGTTTGATTTAAAAACAATTCTTGAATATTATGATTCAATATTTGTTGATTTTGAAAAAGAAAGATTATCAAGAAAAGTTTATGAAGAAATATTGGATGGTTTTTCTAAAAGACTTGAAAAAACTAATAAAGAAGTTAATGATGTTTATGAGCAACTTGATGATATTAAAAATATGTATGACTTAAATGATGACGATATTAATATTATTCATGAGGTTAATAAAATATTAGTTGTTATAAATGATGATTATAAAAAATTATTACAAAAGGATAAGGCTAAGTCATGCGCTTACTCTAAATTGAGTGAGGAAGTTGAAGCATTGTCAGGAAGACTTGCTGATATGGAGGATGAGTTTGAAAAAGCTTTGAAATCACTTGGTAATATGTATGATGATGAAGTTAGAGCAAGAGAACAGCTTGATGAAATTCAAATTTTCTTAAAATCATGCAAAAATATGATGAGAAGTTGCAAGTTACCAATTATAACTGATAATTATTTTGTACAATTAGATGAAGCAAATGAAGCTATAAAAGAAGTTATCAAAGAGTTAGAAAAGAAGCCTATTGTTATTAAAACACTAAATACTAGGGTTGATACTGCTAGGGATTTAGTATTGAAACTGTATAATACTACAAATGAAATGATAAAAAATGCGAGACTTGCAGAATTAGCAATAATGTATGTTAATAGATATAGATCTATTTACAAGGATGTTAATGAATCATTGAATGATGCTGAAAAATTATTTTTTAAAGGTAATTATAGGGAATCTTACGAATTGGTTACATCGGTTGCTGTAAGTATTGATGAAAATATAGACAGAAAGTTGTTGGTGTTGTATGAAAATTTATAAAAGCCCTAGAGAATTGATTACTGTTCTATTATTAATAATTTCTGCTCTTGCTTTTTTTATGTATACTATAACAAATAATCAAATGAAGGCAAAGTATACTTCATTGAAAAATAATGCAATTACTTTTTCAAATGCTGTTAGTACAAATATATATAATTTTAGTAATGAAAAGATGGTTTTTTTGGATGAGGTTGTTAATGAAGAATATATTTCTAATATAAAAAGTCCATTCAGTTCAGGTTATTGTGATGGAAAAACTTCATTTGTACAAACAGATGACAATGGAGGAAGACATGTTACTTTAACATGTGATAATTATATGTTATATAATTATGATCTTAAGTCTGATAATTTTATTATTCTTAAAATTAGTGATTGGAACACTAAAAAGAGTTCAAATAGTGAGAAAAAAGAATTATATAATTGTATTAGTCTTGATTCATCAACAAACATTTATGATGATTATTATGAAGAAAATTTTTTCTTGTATAAAATAAATTCTGATTACGGAACTAATTATTCTAAAGTTGAAGATATAGATAGTAATATTTGTACTGTGGATAAAAAAATCTTCTATAGAACTGAAACAGAAATTGATGTTGAAAAATAAGTCAGTAATGACTTTTTTTGATTTTTATAAATTTTATGATAAAATATGCGTGGTGGTGCATACTATGAACAGATTAATTTTGATTAAATACGGTGAATTGTCAACGAAGAAAGGTAATAGAAATTATTTTATTAATACTTTATATAATAATTTAAAATATAAATTATCATCTTATAATGTAAAGATTGATAAGGATAGAGCAAGAATGACTATTCATTTTTCTGATACTGATTTAGATGACATAAAGGAAATAGTAGGAAATACATTTGGAATTCACTCTTATCATGTTGCTTATGTTTGTTCTTCTTCAGCTGATGATATAAAGGAAACTTTATTAAGTGTTGTTCGTACTATGGATTTTGACACTTTTAAGATTGAAACAAAAAGAAGTGATAAATCATTCCCAATACATAGTCAAGATTTTAATAGGGTTTTAGGTAGTTTGTTATTAAAGAATATTGATAACATTAAAGTAGATGTTCATAATCCTACTTTGTGGATAAAAGTTGAAATAAGAGATAAGGAAACATATATTTATTATGACTCCTTTGATGGTAAAGGTGGATATCCAATTGGCACTCAAGCAAAAGGAATGCTTATGTTAAGTGGAGGAATCGACTCACCTGTTGCCGGATTTTTAACTATGAAGAGGGGTGTTAAGTTTGATGCTGTTTATTTTGAAGCTATTCCTCATACTAGTTTAGATGCAAGAGAAAAGGTTATTTCTTTATGTAGAAAGTTAGCAAGTTATACTGATTATATAAATTTACATATTGTTAATTTTACTCCAATTCAAGAAGAAATATATAAACATTGTAGAGATGAATATGTTATAACTATAATGCGTAGAATGATGTATAGGATAATGGATCTTTTATGTAAAAAGTACGATGGTAAGATAATCATTAATGGTGAAAGTATAGGTCAAGTTGCATCTCAAACACTTACAAGTATGTCAGTTATTAATGAGGTAACTTGTGTTCCTGTAATAAGACCTGTTGCATGTATGGATAAATTAGAGATAATGAAAATAGCTAGAGAAATTAATACATATGAGACAAGTATACTTCCATATGAGGACTGTTGTACTGTATTTGTGCCAAAACATCCTGTAATAAATCCAAAGCTTTCTGTTGCACAAGCAGAAGAAGAAAAATTTGATTTTAATGTTCTTATAAAAGAAGCTATTGATAATTTAAATACTATTAGAATTTCTGATAGTGAATCTGATAATTATAATGATTTATTGTAGTATAAAATAAGCAATTATTCACAAAATATATTTAGGAGGTGAATAATATGCCAAGAGGAAGAAAGAAAAAAAGTTCTTCTATGAAAGTTAAAACTCCAGGTTCAAAGCAAAGTATTGAAAATATGAAATATGAAATAGCTAATGAATTTGGTGTAAAACTTGGAGCAGCAGCTTCTAGTAGAGAAAATGGTTTAGTTGGTGGTGAAATGACTAAACGTTTAGTTCAAAGAGGATTAAACAAAAAACGTTCAAATTCAAAAAGTAAATAATAAAAAAAGGATATTTTTATCCTTTTTTTGTTTATATAATTAAAAAATCTTTATAATTATTGTGTTGAAATATTTTATTATGTTTGATAATATAATTTTAGTTGGAGGGAAATATTATGAAATTTTTATGTGTTAATGCAGGTAGTAGTTCTTTAAAATTTCAATTGTTCGAGATGCCTGAAGAAAAAGTTATTATTAGTGGATATATAGAAAAGATTGGTTTAAAAGATAGTTTTTGGAATACTAAATTTAATGGTAAGAAAATTAGAGGAGAAAAGTATCTTAAAGATCATAAAGCTGCTGTTGAAGTATTATTAAATGAATTATTAGAGCATAAAGCAGTTGAATCTTTAGATGAAATTAAGGGTGTAGGACATAGAGTTTTACATGGAGGAGAAAAATACAGTGATTCTGTATTAATAGATGATGAAGTAATTAAGAGTATTAAGGATTTAACAAAGTTAGGTCCTCTACATCATCCTGGAAATTTAGCTGGTATTGAAGCATTAAAGGAGGTTCTTCCAGATGTACCAATGGTTGCTGTATATGATACTGCATTCCATCAAACAATGCCTGAGAAGAATTATTTATATCCAGTTCCATATTCATGGTATGAAAACTATGGTGTTCGTAAATATGGATTCCATGGTACAAGTCATAAATATATAACTACTGTTATGAAAGAAAAATTAGGAAAAGAAGATGTTAATTTAATTATTTGTCATATTGGTAGTGGAGCTAGTATTTCTGCTATTAAAGATGGAAAATGTTATGATACAACTATGGGAATTACTCCTCTTGATGGATTGATGATGGGTACAAGAAGTGGTTCAATTGATCCTTCAATTTTAGAGTATGTTTGTAAAGAATCTGGAGAAGATATAAGTGAAGTTACAAACGATTTAAATAAGAAGAGTGGATTACTTGGTATAAGTGGTTATTCTGATTGTCGTGATGTAGAAGAAGCTGCAGCAAGAGGTGAGGAACAGGCTATTCTTGCACTTGGTATGTATCATGATAGAGTTGCGAAATATATTGCTGACTATTTTATTGAATTAGAAGGAAATGTTGATGCTATTGTATTTACTGCTGGCGTTGGTGAAAATGGTTTTGAAGCAAGAGAAGCTATTTTAAATAGAGTCGCACCTCTTGGAATAAAAATTGATGCTGAAGCTAATTCAAAGATTGCTGGATTTAAAGAGATTCATGAGGGAATTATTACTAAAAAAACATCTTCTGTAACTGCTTGGGTAGTTCCTACAAATGAAGAACTTATGATTATTAAAGATACTTATAATATTGTTAATAAAAAATAAAACTCTTTTAGAGTTTTTTCTTTTGTAAATTTACATTTTTTTTTATTTTGATAATTGACTTATATCATTGCATGTAATTTAATTATAATAGGTGATGGTATGTATAATATTTTACTTATACTGGCAGTATTACCTGTCGTATTATTATGCTTTTTTATTTATATTAAGGATGTTAATAAAGAACCATTAGGGTTGCTTGCAAAGATATTCTTTTTAGGCTTTATAATGGCATTTCCTGTTGTTATAGCCGAAATGATTTTTGATTTTGTCTTTATTAAAGATGGAGTTACTAATTTTATTTTATTATTTATATCTGTTTTTATGTCAGTTGCTCTTATAGAAGAAGGTGCAAAATTCGTTGTATCTAAGTTTATTGGTTATGATGATAAAGAGTTTGATGAAATATATGATATTATTGTTTACTCTGTTTTTGCATCATTAGGTTTTGCATGTATTGAAAATATTTTATATGTATTTAGATTTGGTGCAGGTGTTGCAGTTTCAAGAGCCTTGTTATCTGTTCCTGGTCATATGTGCTTTGGTGTATTAATGGGATACTTTTTAGCAATGGCTAAAATTAATAGCATAAATAATAATAAAGGACTATATGTTAAAAATATGATTTTTGCATTATTAGTTCCTACATTAGTTCATACAATGTATGATACTTTACTTTTTTATTCAGAAAATGTAAATAATGGTCTTTATCTTATTCTTTTCTTTATTTTTGATATTAATATGGTTGCAGTTTGTTTCTTTACTGTTAGTATGGTATCTAGAATGCAAGTTGTTATAAATGCTAAACCTAATATTATTCAGATGAATAATATTAGTTCTACGACTGAAAAGCAATCTTCTCCAAATAGTAGTCAGACTATTCAAAAAACAATGTATTGTCCTATATGTGGAAGGTATGCTGGTGATGATTCTTATTGTGGAAGATGTGGGTATAAATTAAAGTAGTTTCAACTACTTTTCTTTTTGTAATGCTTTTTTAGGTTAATTATAGTATAATATTAATATATTTGTGAAATGAGGGATAAGTATGAAAATAATATCTATAAATGCGGGGAGTAGTTCTTTAAAATTTTGTTTATTTGATATGAGTGATGAAAGTGTTATTTCATCAGGAAATTTTGAAAGAATTGGTATAGATGGAAGTTTTTATACAATTAATTTTAATAATGAAAAAATAACTCAAGAAGTAGAACTTAATAATCATACAGATGCAGTTAAAATATTATTTGAAAAGTTAATTTCTTTAGGTGTAATTAAATCTCTTGATGAGATTGATGGTGTTGGGCATAGAATTGTTCATGGAGGAAGTAAGTATTCTTCTTCTGTGTTGATTACTGATAAAGTTATAGAAGATATTGAGGAATGCAAGGATTTTGCTCCATTACATAACCCTGCACATATATTAGGAATAAAGGCCTTTAGAGAAGTTTTGCCTAATGTTTTAATGAGTGTTGTATTTGATACAGCTTTTCATCAAAGTATTGATGAAGTTAATTACTTATATCCAGTTCCATATAGTTGGTATAAGGATTATCAAATAAGAAAATATGGAGCTCATGGTACAAGTCATAGATATATTGCAGAGTCTGTTAAAAAGATGATTGGTACGGAAAAATTTAAATTAATAAGTTGTCATATTGGAAATGGTGGTTCTATAACAGCAATAAAGGATATGAAGTGTGTTGATACTAGTATGGGATTTACTCCTCTAGCAGGTATTATGATGGGGACAAGATCTGGTGATATTGATCCTTCAATAATTCCTTATATAATGGAAAAAGAGGGGAAGAACGCTGCTGAAATAATTGATGATTTAAATAAAAAAAGTGGATTACTTGGTTTAAGTGAAATTAGTAGTGATATGAGAGATATTGTTTCAAAATGTGAAGAAGGCGATGAAAAAGCAATTCTTGCGAAAAATAAATATGTTAGAAGAGTTGTTGATTATATTTCTCAATACTATGTTCTTCTTGAAGGAGCAGATGCTATTGTATTTACTGCAGGAGTTGGTGAAAATAATATACCTATTAGAAGAGAAATATGTGAGAAGCTAGCTTGTTTAGGTGTTAAAATAGACTTAGATAAGAATAATGTACGTGGTGAAACAATAAAAATAAGTAGTGATGACTCTAAGATAGATGTTTATGTTATACCAACAAATGAAGAGTTAATGATTGCTAGAGAAACTTTAGAATTAATAAATAATAATAGATAGGAAATGTTAGATGTATAATGATGTAATAAAAAAAATTAAGGAATATGATACTATTATTATTGGGAGGCACAGAGGCGTAGATCCAGATGCCTTATGTAGTCAGTTGGCATTGAGAGATTCAATTTTATTAACATATCCCAATAAAAAGGTTGTTGCTATTGGTACTGGTAGCAGTAAATTTACTCATTTTGGTAAACTTGATAAAATTGAAAAAATGCCTAATTCATTAATTATAGTAATTGATACTCCTGATTTAAAAAGGGTTGATAGTGTTGATTTTTCTGATTCTGGATATTCTATAAAAATTGATCATCATCCTTTTATAGAGAAATATTGTGATTTAGAAATTATTGAAGATGATAAATGTTCTGCTTGTGAAATAATTACTAATATTATTTTTGAGAGTGAATTGAAATGTAATGATGAAATTGCCGAATTATTATATATGGGTATTGTTTCTGACTCTAATAGATTTTTATTTAGCAGTTGTAATAGTAATACTTTTAGTACTGTTTCAAAATTGCTTGGAGAATATAATGTTGATATTTCTAAAGCATATGAAAAATTATATTTAAGACCACTTTCTGAGGTTAGACTAGAGGGCTTTATTTCCTTAAATATGAAGGTTACTGAAAATGGTTTAGGATATATCGTAATAGATAATGATGATATAATTAAATATGGAGTTGATAGTGCTTCTGCTGGAAATATGATTAATAATTTTAATTATATTAAAGAGATTTTGGTATGGGTTACTATAACTGAGGATATAAAAAATAAACAATATAGGATATCGATAAGATCTCGTGGGCCTGAGATAAATAAAGTTGCTGAAAAACATAATGGTGGTGGACATAAGATGGCTTCTGGAGTAAGGGTATCAAATTTGGATGAAGCTATTGATATTATTAACGATTTAGATAATTTATTAAAAGAATATAATTCTGTAATATAGAGGTGATATTATGATAATTAATGAAGCAAGTTTAGATGTAATTGCTACTAGAAGAAGTCAATATCCGGATGATGGAAAACCTGAATTTTTACTTGTAGGAAGAAGTAATGTTGGTAAAAGTAGTTTTATAAATTCAATTTTATCAAGAAAAAATTTAGCTTATACATCTTCTAATCCTGGAAAAACACAAACATTAAATTTTTATTGTGTTAATAAAAGCTTTTATTTAATAGATGTTCCTGGTTATGGATATGCAAATGTTGATAAAAAGACACAAGCAAAATTTGGAATGATGATTGAAGAATATTTAGAAAAAAGAAGTCAATTAAAAAGAGTTTTTATGTTAATTGATTTTAGACATGGACCTACAGAAGATGATATGTTAATGTATAATTTTCTTAAATACTATAATCTTCCAGTTACCGTTATAGCAACAAAAGCAGATAAAGTTGGCGGTAGTAAGAAAGAAAAAAATCTAAAAGATATTCTTAATAAGTTAGATTTAGTTGTTGGTGACGATTTAGTTGTATTTTCTAGTGTTACTAAATTAGGAGTAAAAGAAGTATTAAATAAGATTGATGATTTGATTAATTTAATATAATAGGTGATTAGATGAAAAAGAAAAAATTCTTTATAATTTTTTGTATAATAATACTTGATATATTTTTAATTATAGGTTTTTTAGTAATAAGAGATTCTATTTCTTTTAATTCTTTAAAAAATGAAGTAGAGGAGTTAAGTAAATTAGATATTACTAAGGATAGGTATAATAGAAAAATTAAAAGTACTGGTGATTATGCTAAAGTTGAGTCTGCAATTAAAGATTATTTAGATGATTATGCAGTTAAAATACAGCATTTATCAAAGATGATGAATGATAATAAATTGAGTACAATTTTATCATATGATAATTATGTTGCTGATGGACCAAATTTTAATAATTCTTTGGATTATTTGGAAAAATCAAAAAAGGAATATAATGAAATTATTAATCAGTTACTTGTTAATTTAGATGATGAAAATATTAATAATTATATTTATACTAAAATAAAGGATCCTTATTATGTTTCTTTGTATCAAGAGTTAATTTTTAAAACAGAAATGATTGATACTTTGGATAACACAAGAGTTTTATTAGAAGACTCAAAAACAAAGATGAATAATATTTATGATACTTGTATAGAAACATTAAATTATTTGAAGTTATATCAAAATAAATGGAAACTAGAAGATGGTGAAATTAAATTTCAAGATGATGATATGTTAAATTACTATTCAAGTTTAGTTTCTAGAGTTAATGAAAAAAAAGATGAGTAATCATCTTTTTTAAATTACAATCGTAATAACATTATTACTTCCTTTATTAACTACTTTGGTTAATGTATTTTGGAGTTTAAATCTTATGTTATCTGGCATAAGATTTATTTTTGATTGAATTCCTTCTTGTACAATGGATTCTAAACTTCTACCAAATATTTCGCTTTTCCATATTTCGCTATTATTTTTATTTAGATAATCAATTAATTCTTTACTTTGCAATTCACTTCCAATAATAGGTTCAAATGTTGATTCTACATTTACTTTTATTAGATGTATTGATGGAGCGATTGCCCTTAATTTTACACCATATCTTGTACCTTGTTTAATAATTTCAGGTTTATCTAACTTCATATCTTCAATAGATGGAGTAGCGATTCCATATCCTGTTTGTTTTACCATATTTAGTGCATATTTTATAGAGTCATATTCTTTTTTTGCAGTATTATATTCTTGGAATAATGATAATAGATCTGCTTTTGTATTAATATCTTTATTTAATAATTCTCTAATTGTATCGTTGTATAATTTATTTGGGGATGATAAGTTTAATGTTATTATTCCAGTAGAAGTATCTATGTCCGACAAGTAGCAATTATCAATTACATCTGATTCTAGAAAATGTTTTGTTATTTTTTCAACATCTTTAATTTTGTCGATTTCAATAACGCTTTCTTTAATAAGACGTATATATTCTTTTTTTATTTTATTATCAGGATTTAATATAGCAATCCATTCTGGCATATTTATTCTTACTTCTAATACTGGGAATTCATATAGTGCTTCTCTTAGAATATTATACATATCTTTTTCATTCATTGAATCTATACTCATAGGTATAACAGGTATATTATATTTATTTGATAACTCTTCTTTTATATTTCTTGCATTGTCACTATTTGGATATTTTGTATTTAAAACTACAATATATGGTTTTTCTAGTGTTTGTAGTTCTTCAATAACTCTCTTTTCTGCTTCGATATAATTTTCTCTTTTGAATTCTCCTATTGATCCGTCTGTTGTGATTACAATTCCAATAGTTGAATGTTCTTTTATAACTTTTTCAGTACCAATTTCAGCTGCTTCTGTAAATGGAATTTCTTCTGTATACCAAGGTGTTTTAACCATACGTGGACCATTTTCATCAGATGCTCCAATTGCTTCATCAATCATATATCCTACACAATCTATAAGTTTTATATTACACGATATATCATCAATTTTTATTTCTGTAGTGTTATTTGGAATAAATTTAGGTTCTGTCGTCATAATTGTTTTTCCAGCTGCTGTTTGAGGTATTTCATCAAGTGTTCTCTTTTTTTCATATTCATCTTCAATGTTTGGTATTATTAAATTCTCAACCATTTTTTTAATGAATGTTGATTTTCCAGTTCTTACTGCACCTACAACTCCTAGGTATATTTCACCGCCACTTCTTTTAGCAATGTTTTTAATTATTTCTTTTTTTTCCATAGTTATTCTCCTTATTTCATTTAAATATATGTATTAAATAAAAAAAAAGAACATATTGTTCCTTTTTATTTTTTGTTTGCTGGTACTATTTGTTTATATTCAAATTGTATTTTCGTATAATCATTTTCCATATTTTTGATTGTATCTATAACTTTATTATCAATATTAATATATATTTCCCCATTAATTCTTATTTTTTTTGCTGGTCCAGTTTCAATATTTAATAATGATAGGTTATGTTCCGAAATAAATAGTTCTTCATTATTTCTACATATTAGTATTGAATAATTTTTAGATGGATTATATTTGTATAAATCAACAATTATAAATTTTTTGTTATGTGTATTTTCTAATTCGATTATTGAAGTTTCGTAACATTCTTTATTTAATAATATTATTTTATTATGTAATCGGTCACTTTTAATTTTATTTTTTTCAATATATAGTTTATCCGTTAAGCAATCTTTGTAAACAATTATTGTTTCTGTTTCATTATTCTTTATTTTTTTAGTGTTATTTGTAATTCTTTTTGTATATATTCTTTCTATTCCACGCATAGATGTACTGTCTTCAAAAGTTTTCATTTCTTTTTCTGTTATTGAATAATAATTTTTGTTATCAATGATAGCTGGAGTTGGATTTATTTCTATATTATTTTTTCTTATTAATTCTAAGGTATTTCTATCTATATATTTTGTGTTATTATCAATATTTAGATAATATGTGAATAGTTTTTTTGCAGGTTTAATTATATCTTCTAGTTCAATCTCAATATATTTCCTTTTTAAAATTGGGTTTTCATTTTTAGTTTTATCTTCTATTTTATTAAGATCATCTTCATCAATTTGTGCATATGTTATTCTATTTATTGATCTTTTAGATTTTGGATTAATATTATATTTTTCACACAAATTACTATTTATATATAATTCATTATTATTATTTTTATTTACATATACAATGAAGTTAACAACAAGTTGTAGATCAAATATTGAAATATAATATGGATGTAGAAATTTATTTTGTAATTTTGCCATCTCAATTATGTGTTTGATATTATCATCTGTAACTTTTATACATTCCATTTCTTTAATAAATTTAATATTGTTATTATCTCCAACATTATAATAATTAGCTAATTCTTTTTCTATATATAGACCTGTTAATGTTTTGTATACATTAAAAATTATAGAATTATTATATTCACCTTTATATTCTTTCATTTTATCATTACTCCTATTATTCATTATATAATAAAAAAGACTAAATAAATAGTCTTTTTAAAACATTTTATCAATATTTTTGGGTACTTTATCATTTATTATTGCAGAGATTATTTTGTCTTCTTTCTCTTTAGAGACTTCTTTTCCGGTTATACTACTTAAGTCTTTTATAACTTCTCTTATTGTATTTTCATCTTTAAAATTATTTTTTTTAATTTTTTCCGCTAAATTAATTATTGTTTCTTTATTAACTTTAGTCTTATCCTCAATCTTTTTAAAAAGATTTTCTTTAAACATAAAAAAACCTCCTATTTAATTATATGAAGGAGATTTTTTTTATTTACTTTGTTTACCTAATTCGTGACATTTTCTATTAAATTCTTCAATAGATATTGTTCCATTACTTAATCTTTCTTGTAGCATTGCGAATGCTTTGTTTTTCATTTCATCTTTATTCATTATATTTGAATGCATAAATGATGATGAGTTTTCATTCATTGGATTAAGAATACTCTTTTTTTGGTTAAAAGTATTATGTTGATTATTATTTGTTTTATTTTGTGATAAATTATTATTTGATATGAAATTTTTTTTCCCAATATTATTATTTCCTATTATCATTCTTCGTCTCCATTCCTATTTTTGAATTGTAATACTATAGGTGTTCCTTTAAAATCAAAATTTTCTCTAATTTTATTTTCTAAATATCTTTCGTAAGAAAAGTGTACTAATCCTTTATTGTTTACTCTAAATGTAAATTTTGGAGGTTTTGTACCTGTTTGTGATGTGAAGTATATTTTTAATCTTTTTCCTTTATATGAAGGTGGTAGATTAAGTTGATAAGAGTCTTGAATAACTTCATTTAATATGCTTGTTTTTATTTCTCTATTTATATTTTCATTTACTCTAATTACTTCAGGCATTATTGTATGGATTCTTTTTTTAGTTAGAGCACTAATAAATACTATTGGTGCATATGTTGCGAATTGAAACTCTGCTTTCATAATTTTTTCATATTCTTGTATACTTATATCCTTTACTGTGTCCCACTTATTAACTGCAAATATAAGCCCTTTTCCTCTTTCGATTGCATAACCTGCAATATGTTTATCGTGTTCAGTAATTCCTTCTTCAGCGTTAATCACTACTATACATATATCTGATCTATCTATTGATTTTAATGATCTAAATAAACTGTATTTTTCAATTGATTCAAATACTTTTCCTTTTTTTCTCATTCCTGCTGTATCAATTATGACATATTCTTCATTATTATATTTTAAAATTGAATCTATAGAATCTCTTGTTGTTCCAGCAATATTTGATACAACAACACGTTCTTCATTTAATAGAGCGTTAGTTAGAGAACTCTTTCCTACATTAGGTCTCCCAATTATTGAAAATTTTACTCTTGAATCTTCAATTTCTTCTTGTTCTTTGAAATTCATTGTTATTGTATCCATAAGTTCTATATATCCTATATTATGAATACTACTAATTGGAATATATGTATCGAATCCTAATTCATAAAAGTCATAAATATTTTCTTTTGCATCTTTTACATCCATTTTATTAATTGCTACTATTACTTTTTTATCTGTTTTTCTAAGGATATCACGTACTACTAAGTCGTTTGCAGTTAATCCTTCTTTACCATCGACTATGAATACAACAATGTCTGCTTCATTTATTGCTATTTCTGCTTGCATTTTTATTTCCGAATTAAAGTCCATTTTTGATGTGTCAATTCCACCAGTATCAATTAGATAAAACTTTTTTTTATTATATGATGCTTCTTGATAAATTCTGTCTCTTGTAACTCCGGGAATATCTTCTGTTATAGAAATTTGTTTTCCTACGATTTTATTAAATAAAGTTGATTTTCCAACATTAGGTCTTCCAACAAGTGCAACAGTAGATAATTTCATTATATCCCCTCCAATTCAGGTATATTGTAGCACATTAATGTAAAATTTAAAAGTTATTTTAATATATTGTATTCGCTACTTTAATAATAGTGGTATAATTAAATAGGATGGTGAGTAATATGAAAAATGATAAACATAATTTAAAATGGTATGATAATGCGAAAACAATTACATCTTTAATAATAGTTACGATTATATTGATTTTTATTTGTAGTCAGTCTATTGCTGTTGGTGTAAACAACTCTTTTAAGATTTTTAGTAGTGTTATTAATCATAATACTTCTTATTTGCTTATTTTAATATATTTTATTTCAATAAGAACAAAGTTTGGAAAAAGATATTTTAATTATTTTAATTTATTTTTAATTTTCATTTATTTTATATTATCTGTTACTTCTTTTCTTACTATTATTCAATCTTTTTCTTTTAATACTATTATAGAGTTTGTTTTGAATATAGTTATTCTTATTTATTTATTTCATACTATGTTTAGGGATACACGTATTTGGAAGGAATATAAATTAGGGGATTCTCCTTTTAATGAAATTCCAAACGACTATTTTTTTAGTACAATATTAATTTTAATTACAATATCTTTGATAATTAATTTGGTAAGTACTGTTGTTTTGAGTGGATTGATAATTTCTATTTTGGATGCTATTTATGTAGGATTGTTATCAAGATATATATTTTTATATAGAGAATATTTAGATCAAAATAAATTAGATATAAATAATAAGGGTAATTTCGATTCAATTAAAAATGAGGTGTCTCAAAATATAGATGAATTTAAGAAAAATTTAGATGATTTTAAAGATAACATTAAAGAAAAAACTGATGATATAATTGAAAAATATGATTTGGATGAGAAAATAGATAATACAAAAGACAAGTTGGTTGAAGCTAGTTCAATTATCAAGGAAAAGACTGAAGAAGTGATTGATAAGACTGATTTGAATAGGAAAAAGAGTAATATAAAGAAAAATAATTCTGTAAACAATAAAAAAGAAAAAGTTGAAAAGAAAAAAAATATAAGTAAAAATAAAGCTGTAACAAAGACTAAAAAGAAAGGGGATAAATAATATGGATTTTTTTGATGAGATATCTAAAGCAAAAAGGGAGCTTCCAAAGGTTAATGCAATTACTAATGAGGTTAAGCAAAAGTCATTAAATTTTTATCAAGTATTTGCAATCGGATTATTAGTTATTGCTTTCTTTTTAGGAATAATATTTGGAAACTTATTTGCTACGTGTGAAGCCTCTTCTTATTTTTATTCTACAACCTGTGCAGTTACTCAATTTAACTTTTCTTTAATGATATTAATATGGATTTTTGGCTCTTTATTATCACTTTTTATATTTGCAATTGGACATATAATTGCTTTGCTAAGTCAAATTAATGAAAAACTTACTAAATTTGTAGTATAATTCTTGCTTTTTGTTTAAATTCATGGTAATTTTAATATGTAAGCATAACATGTGCTTAGTAAATTATAGGGAGGTATATTAATGAAAAAAGTTGAATTAGTAGAAGCAGTTGCTACTGCTACTGGATTAACTAAAGCTGATTCTACAAGAGCTATTGATGCTACTTTTGAAGCAATTACAAAAGCTTTAACTAAAGGAGATAAAGTTCCTCTAGTTGGTTTCGGAACATTTGCTGTATCTAAGAGAGCTGCTCGTGAAGGACGTAATCCAAGAACAGGAGAAACTGTTAAGATTGCTGCTAGAAACGCTGTTACTTTCAAAGCAGGTTCTGCTTTAAAAGATGCTGTAAACTAAGAATGATTATTAATGGAAAAAGCCTATATTTGGGTTTTTTTCTTTTTTTTATGTTATAATATAATTGGGTGGTGAACTAAATGCTAGATGTTGCTTTGAAATTACTTAAAGAACTTACTAATAAGTCTTTTAAAGCGTACATTGTTGGTGGATTTGTTAGAGATAATATTCTTGGAATTGAATCTAATGATATAGATATTACTACAAATGCTACACCTAAAGAAATTAAAGAAATATTTGAAGATAGTTGTGTTCCAAATGAGGAATATGGCTCTGTTATTGTTAATAAAAAGGGAATAAAATTTGAAATCACTACATTTAGAAAAGAAATAGAATATAATGATAAAAGAAGACCTATTGAAATTAAATATATTGATGATTTATATACAGATTTGTTAAGGAGAGACTTTGTTATCAATACATTATGTATTGATGAAAAAGGGAGGATTCTTGATTATTTAGGCGGTCAAGAAGACATTGAAAAGAAGATTATTAGATGTGTTGGAGATGCTGATTCTAAATTTAAAGAAGACAGTTTAAGAATATTACGTGCTATTAGATTTGCAACTATTCTAGATTTTGAATTATCTGATGAAATTATAAAAGCAATTCATAAAAATAAAAGTTCTGTTAGTACCTTGTCTTATCAAAGAAAGAAGAATGAACTTGATAAGATTTTTAGTAGTCCTAATAGAGATAGGGGGATAAGATTACTTCTTGAATTCGGTTTACAAGAAGAATTAGATTTACCTAATTTAAGTAGTATTATTGATTCTAGTGTAAATAGTTCAATAGGTATTTGGAGTATTTTAAATAATAATAAATATCCATTTAATAAAAATGAATTGGATTTAATTAATAATATTAATGAGGCTAAAAAATATAATAATCTGGATCCATATATATTATATAAGTATGGATTATATGTTAATAGTTGTGCAGGATCAATAAAGGGAATAGATTTAAAAAAAATTACTGCTTCATATAATAATCTTGTTATAAAAAGTAGAGATGAAATTGATATATCTTCTGATCAAATAATGAATTTGTTGGATAGAGAACCTGGTAAATATCTTAAGGACATTTATGAAGATATTGAAAAGGAAATACTATATAGAAGATTAGATAATAAAAATGAGACAATTATGTCTTATATTAATGGTAAATATAGATAGAGGTGAAAAAATATGAATAAGATTTATAAATTATTATTTTTATTTATTGCTTTTTCTTTTTTTATAATTGATGTCAATGCAATTGATTATTCTACAAAAAAACTTATAAATCTTGATACTGAAGCTACTGTTAAAACAGATACTTTCTTATACGATACAATATCTTATGTTAATGATAATAATAATTCATATTTTAATATCAAATCTGTTGTTAATAATACAAATATATCAAGATATGTAAGTATAAATATTTTATTATTTGATAGTAGTAAAAAAAATATTGGATTTTTAACTTATTGTTCTGAATATGATTATAATAATAGTGTTTATTCACAAAAAAAACTTAAATCATCTGAAGGAACTGATTTCATAATAAAAATAAATGATAAGTATTTTGTAGATGGTTATTCATCAAAAGATATTGGTTACTATTCTGTTTTAGATGAAAACTCTTATTGTCATATTGGTGGATATGATAAATATAAGGGCTTAACACTTGAACAAATTATAGATGGCAAAGTTAATTCAGAAAAGACAAATTTTATTCAGGAATTGCTGTACAAGTTTGATAATTTAAATTATAATTTGCTTTTTACTTATATAATGGTGTTAATTATATCTTGTATAATATCTGGTATTATACTTAATCTCTTAAATAAAAAGATGCATGGCTCTATATCTCCTGTGGCATTTATACCTATTGGAAATAACTATTTATCTGTTAAATTGGCATTTGGAAGAGTAATAGCTAGTATATATACAGTGTGTTTATTTGTATCATTTATTTTATATGTATTTGATATAAAATTTGTTTTATATATAGTGTTATCAATAAGTAGTATATCTTTTATTATTGACTTGTTTAAATTGATTTCTAAAAAGTATAATTTATTTATCTATGAACCTACTACTAATAATCATATGGATAGTAATGATATAAATTATAATAATAATTTTGATATTAATAATACGTCCTTAAAAAAAGATGTTGATACTAATAATAATGATAATAATAGTAGTAGTAGCTCTTTTTTCATACATAATGATAGTGATAAAGGAAACGAGATAATTGATTTGAATTATTCTGATCCTAATCCTGAAGGTAACGAGATAATTGATTTGAATTATTCTAATCCTAGTTCTGAAGGTATGCTACCTTTAAATGATTCTGTTAATCCACGTGTTAATGATAATAAAAGTGAAGATACTAAAGATGATAAAGGAGAAACTGATTTATCTAAGTTGTTTAGATAAGTTTCTCTTTTTTGATATTTTGAAATAATTATGCTATTATAAGTTAATAGGAGATGAATCATTGATGAAAAGTTCTAAAATGATAGAAATATTTAAGGATGGAAATATTACTATTCCTATTTATTTTATGAAAATTTATAAAAAATTTAATATTAACTCGGATGAATTTTTGTTATTAATGTACTTATATAATAATGGAAATGATTTTACTTTTGATCCTGATAAGATATCTAGTGATATGGGTTATGATCTTTCTTCGGTCATGAGTTTTATTAATGATTTATCTGAAAAAAATTTATTAAAAGTTGATGTAAGAAAAAATGAAAAAGGGTTTATGGAGGATATAGTTTCTTTAAATGGTTTTTATGATAAACTTAAAATGATTGTTGTTTCTGAGGTTAATGATACAAATGAACATGATAATTCTACAATATATGAAATGATTGAAAAGGAATTTGGAAGAACGTTAAGCCCAATAGAATTTGAAATAATAAAAGCTTGGACAGAAAGTAATTTTAGTGATGAAATAATCAAAGAAGCTATTAAAGAGGCTGTTTTCAATGGAGTTCCTAATTTAAAGTATATAGATAAAATATTATTTGAGTGGAATAAAAAAGGTATAACTACTTCTAAGGATGTTGAGGAAAACAGAAAAAAGAGAAAAAACAATATTCAAAGTAATAAAACTGAAGATAGTGATATAGATATGGATATAGTTGATTGGAATTGGTTTGATGATGAATGATTTAGGTGAATATCTTGATTATTTGTATCCAAATCCAAAGTGTGAATTAATTTATCATAATGATTATGAATTACTTATTGCGATTGTATTAAGTGCTCAGACTACAGATGCAAGAGTAAATACTGTTACTCCTATATTATTTAGTAGATTTGATAATTTAGAGAAACTCAAAAATGCTAATGTCAATGATGTAGAGTTGATTTTAAAACCAATTGGTTCTTTTAGAAAAAAGGCTAGATATGTTATTGATATTGCGAGAATTTTGGTAGATAAATATAATTGTAAGGTTCCATGTGATGGGAATGAATTAATTAATTTTCCAGGTGTCGGAAGAAAGACAGTTAATGTTTTTTTGAGTGAATTTTATAATTTTCCTGCTATTGGTGTTGATACTCATGTAGAGAGGGTTTCTAAGCGTTTAAAACTAGCTAAAAAGAATGACTCTGTACTTGTTATAGAAAAGAAATTAATGAAGAAATTTCCTCGTAATGAATGGGGAAAAAGGCATTTACAAATGGTTTTATTTGGAAGGTATCATTGTAAGGCTATAAAACCTGAATGTGATCATTGTAAAATTAGAAATATATGTATTGAAAAAAAGAAAATCTAAAACTAGATTTTCTTTTTTGGTTGTATAATTTTTAGTGTGTGTGACTTATATGTCATTCACACTTTTCTTTAACGATAATATAAAAGACATATAAGTTAAAACCTGATACAATGTAAGTGCCTAAACAAACAATGAAATGAGGT
>Ga0256405_10001446_pt1 | contig 64415 bp, 67 predicted proteins | sample RumenRJG_02DNA_FD_189096 | JGI IMG/M metagenome (GOLD analysis project Ga0256405, IMG submission 189096) | Bovine rumen microbial communities from Lethbridge, Alberta, Canada - RJG_02 | ecosystem: Host-associated > Mammals > Digestive system > Stomach > Rumen | place: Canada: Alberta... | reverse complement strand
GACAACGGACGCCTTTTATCGGGAAACGGAGCGTAACCGGGAAAAGCGTGTCGCGGAAGGATGTCTCTGTGTGGAAATGGAGTGCAGTGCGGCGCAGGCCGTATGTGATTACAGGGGGCTTGAACTGCATCAATTCGTTTATGCGGCGGATTCGCTGAACGGCGAATGGGCCCGGCGGATTCTGGGTGATTTGGAAATGGACGCCCGGATGCGGTATTTCTTTCTGGCCTTGGAGATCGCAAAGCACATTCTTGAAGAAAAAACGAATTCTTGAAGTGTTCCTCAAGCGCAGGGTGATGAGCAAAGCCCCGCACGTCAAAAGCCTCCGCGGTCTGAAAGAGAATATGGGATAGAAATAAAGCTTTTCCAGCCCGATCCTCGGAAGTATTATTCAATTTTCAGTGACTATAAAAGCAAATTGAATGATTTCACGTTAGAGCCCTTTTTCAAATAAGAATTGGATATCAGAAATACCCTTGTCTGTATTAAGAATGCAAAATTTCATTTCGCCGTGAGACACATTTCCGGGCAGCAAAAAGGCCGCTTTCACGATCATAGAACGTGGAAACGGCCTTTTCTTATGCGTGGAAGCAATTTATATAATTGATGTGCAAAATATACTTGACAATTCGAGAGATGCAATATATAATTTGCATTGTAAGGAGGGAAGCTCTTGAGAAACTTGAAAATGAAGTTTAGGCGTATTGAACTGAACATCTCACAGACTGAACTGGCGAGACGCGCAGGAGTAACAAGGCAGACGATCGGCTTGATCGAATCCGGGGAGTTTAATCCATCTATTAAGTTGTGCGTCGCCATCTGCAAAGCGTTGGGAGTAACACTGAATGATCTGTTTTGGGAGGAAGAAGAAAATGAAGCTGAGGAAAAGTAATCTCGATGAACAGCAGGAGCGCAGGTTGTTGGAAATTGAAAGCAGAGGTTGCTGGCTGGCCTTTTGGGGACTTCTGCTCGCATTGATTGTAGAATCTGTGGTGATAAAGGATTCGCGTGCGATCATCGGTGAATGGATTCTGTTCATGGGTCTTGCGCTTTATCTTGCCATTTCCTGTACTCGGGCTGGTATTTGGGACAGGAGAATGGATATGAGCCGCAAGACCTGCCTGCTTTTCTCTCTGGCAGCAGGGATCTGTGCAGGCCTGTTCTTGTTTGCCTTTACCTTTGCACGCTATCAAAAACCCATCGGATCGCTCTGTGCTGGCGCGATCGGGGTAGTTTTTACCATTGCTCTCACCTATCTCATTCTGCGTCTCGCGGCACGAGCCACAAAAAAGCGCCAGGACGAACTCAACGCAGAGCCGGAGGACGAGGATTCTCTGTAACTTGTCTCACTGTGAGACACATTTCCGGACAACAAAAAAGGCCGCTTTCACGATCTTTTGAACGTGAAAACGGCCTTTTTTGCCGCTGTCGCAGTGATCGCTGCCTGGCTTATTCCGCGTAAGGCTTTCAAAGGAGCGATGCTCGGTGTGCGTCAATTATTTTTCGATGAGCGAGAGGGTGTGCATCATATAGGCGAAACGTCTCCCGACGCCTTCGGCGCTCTCAAGCGAGCAGTGCTCCGTGGCAACGATGCAGCCTTCACCCGCGGGGATGACGTACACCGTCTGCAGATGCTCGGGCGAGTAGTCTCCGCCCTTGACCGAGGATGTGCTGATGTAGATGCTGCGGCCCGCACGCTCAAGCATGAAGGAATCGTCCCGGTAGAGTTCATACTCTGCAGAGAGCGCTTCACTGATCGAATCGGCGGCATATTCGGCACTCTCCGGGTTGTAGCTGAGCTCAAGATAATATTCGGGTTTTGCGGGATCGTCCCAGACCAGCACGAAGCGTTCGTGATCCGCTTCACTGCTGCGCGAGAAGGATTCATAGTCGTAGTCCATCTCAAAGCCGAGCGCCTCGTTCCGAATGTGCTCGTAGTTGACGGTCTCCTCCATGCCCTCCATGACGATGACCGCTTCAAAGCGCTCGCCGTCCTGTCTCGCGATCACCGGAGCGGTGCCGGCTGCGTCTTCAGGGGCGGCCGCCTTGGCTGCGAGGTCGTTGATGTAGAGATCTTCAAAACCCTCGGCGCGGAGCATACCGTCATTGCCCAGATAATAAACAGTTCCGTCCTCGGTCGCAAAGACCCCGTCCTCGCCTTTCAGGATCACGGGCTCACCGCCCGCACGGTAGGCAGTCATGGTGTTGACAGCAACTTCCGTTTCGGAAGGAGCGGGGGCTTCGGTCGCCTCGGCACCGGCGTTTTCCTGGGGCTGAGCAGCCGGAGCGCTTCCGCAGGCGGCCAGCGAAAGCACAAGCGCTGCGATAATAATCAAAGTAAGTACAGTCTTTTTCATGGTTGTCCCCCATTTGTTTGTTGCGAGGCTCATTATAGTCCCGCACAGAAAAAATGCAAGCGGCCGGGCATGCGGATTAACGATTATTAAGAAATCTCTTTATATACTTCATTTATCCATTAAAAGTGTAGAGATATAGGAGGGAGGATGCTTGAACGGCGGTGGAAGCTGCCATCATCCCAATATTCATTTTTAGCGGAAACAAAAAGGCTTGATTTCCGAAGAAATCAAGCCTTTCATAATGCGTCTGGTGGAGATAAGCGGGATCGAACCGCTGACCTCTTGAATGCCATTTATTGAGAGGGGCTCACAAGCGGTCATTTCTGGCTCCATCGCGCGACATGAATATACACGAATTTTCCAGCAAAATCAAGGGTTTCAAGGTCGTCGTACCATGAAACCCAACAATGACAATAACCTGCCGATTTTTTGAAAAATCGGATATTTGTTAGATGGGTGTTAGAAAGCCTGCTGTTGCAAAAGAAAATGAACGGAATTTATGAGATCAGTTTTGGAGGAAAATATGAATACAAACAGGTCCTTTTTCGAGCGTAACGGCGGCACCTACAGACAGGTCGGAGATTACCTTCTCCCCAACCTGACAATTGACGAATCTGAGCAACAGCCCATCGGAAAGTATGGTCGGATGCATAAACGCTATCTGAAAGAATACCGACTGATGCTGTACACCAATCTGCTGACGACCGGCAAGCTGGATCAGCATCTGGATGAGATTGATCAAGCCTGCGAGGAGCGCATGGAACTGCTCATGCAACAAATGGCAAAACAGGAGGGGGTGACAGAGGTGCTCAAGGCCACCGATCAAATGGAATGGGTGCGCCGTATGAACAGCATCCGAAACAGGGCGGAAGAGATCGTGCTGCACGAGCTCGTCTACGTATCATAGAAAGTACAGGAACCAAATATGCGAGGACAGGAGATCTCTCTCCTGTCCTCATTTTCGCATTCAAGGATTCACGTGCTGTCTCTGCCTGTACCTTGCGCAAAAAACGCCAGTTTTCGGGTGCAGCAGGCACGGATCAGCTCACAGTCATGGGTGACCACAAGAATCGTTGCCCCCATGCCCTGCAGCTGCCGCAAAAGCGCCGCCGTCTCCATCATGTGGGCGTAGTCCAGTCCGCTGGTGGGTTCGTCCAGCAACAGGAGCTTTCGCCCAGAGGCCAGCGCGCAAGCAATGGCGAGCCGCTGCTTCTGCCCGCCGGAGAGACTCTGCGGGTGACGATCCAGGAAGCCGTCCAGATCCAGCTGCTTCAGGATCTCCACCGCGCGTTCCTTCTCATCGGGCGTCCCTTTGGGAAGGGAGATCAGCACCTCGTCCAATACGCTCTCGGTGAAGAGCTGGTTGCCGGTGTCCTGCATGACCATGAAGCAGAGCTTCTGCCGTGCCTTGCGGTCATATTGCTTCCCGTTAAGCTCCAAGCTGCCCCGGCAGCGCTTCTCCAGGCCGCAGAGGCAGGAGAGAAAACTGGTCTTTCCTGCGCCGTTTGTGCCGGTGATGGCGGTGATCTCACCGGCGGCAAGCCGAAGTTCCGGGAAATCAAAGACCGGTTGCCCAGCGCCGGGATAGGTGAATCGAAAATCTCGCAAGATGATCTCCCGGTCGTCCTCTTGGATGGTGGGAAGCTGGATCTGATCCGGCATCTCCTGCATCGTCGAGCGCAAGCCCATGGCGGCGAGTGTCTCCCCGGTCAGCCTGTTCTTTTCCTCCCCGCTGAGTTCCTTTACGATCCGGCCTTCCCTCAGGATTACGGCCCGGTCGGTCAGATCCCAGAGGTACGCGATCCGATGCTCGGCGGCGATGATGGTCTTACTTTGGTGCTTCCAGAGTTGGATCAGTTCCCGAAGAGCCATGGTCGATGCAGCATCCATATTGGCGGAGGGCTCATCCAGGAGGATGATTTCCGTCCCTGAGACATCCACCGAGGCACAGGCGATCTTTTGCTTCTCCCCGTCGGAGAGACGGAAGATGTTTCGATCCATGAGCTTCTCCAGATGGAAGCGGTAAACCGTGTCATCAATCCGCTCATAGATCTCCCTCTCCGGAAGACCGCGGTTTTCACATCCGAAGGCCAGCTCACCGGTGGTGTCCACGTTATAAAACTGGCTGCGCGGGTTTTGGAAAACCGTGCCCACCTGCGCGGCTGTTTCATACAGCTCCCGCTCCTGCACGCTCTGGCCGTCGATGGTCACGCTGCCCTTGACAACACCGGGATAGAAGTGCGGGATCAGACCGTTGATCAGCCGCAGGATCGTGGTCTTGCCGCAGCCGGAAGGCCCGGTCAGCAGTACGAATTCCCCGTCCTGTACCGTCAGACTGACATCCGACAGGCTGCTTAGCAGCTCCGCGCCGCTCTCTTCTGAGCCGTAGCGCAAGCTCACATTTTTTAATTCTACCATAGCGCCACCCCACACAGTTCCAGGATCCAGACCGCGATTACGAACAGGCATCCGGCCAGCAGAACAAAGTCCTGCGCTCGAAAGCCGATCCGGCAGATGTTGGTCCGGCGCACAGGGCCGCCCAAGCCCCGGGTCAAAGCGGAGGCGGAGAGCTCCTCCCCAATGCGCACGGTGGAGGTCATCATGGGTACCAGCTGATATTCCAGCACCTGTGCTCCCTTTGCGCCGCCTAGATGGATGCCCCGCATGCGCATGGCCCGGCGGATGGACCGCCACTCGGCGCCGATGGTGGGAAAGAGCCGAAACATCACCGACATGGGGATCGTGACGGCCTGGGGCATGTGCAGTCGCTCCATGGCGGAGATGAACTCACTGACGGAGGTGGAGGCGATCAGATATTCGCCCATGACGACGGTTACCACGAACCGGGTCAGAATCCCGCCGCACATGAGGGCAAGGAAGTTCAGTACGCCCGGCAGATATGGTAAAGCGAACAGCAGGCTGTAGCCCACGGCCAGCATGAGTACGCCCCGCAAAAAGCGTTTCCCTTGCCGCTCTACCAGCAATAGCGCAAAGGGCAAAGCGGAGAGGGCAGTCTTAATCGGCCGCAGCGCATCACCGCCAAGGCCTCCCATCACGAAGAGGGCCAGGATCAGCACCAAAGCCAACTTGGTGCGGGGATCCAGGAAGCCCCGGCGGGCCTCCTGGGATTGTTCAGACGAGTAGGCCATCAGGCAAGTCCGGCCTTTTCAAAGTGCTTCTTCAGCAGCGCCCGGCCAAGCAGACCGCCAAGAAGGCCGCAGACAAAGCATGCGATCAGCAGCACCGGGGCCATCCACAGAGGCATCAGCTTCTGCACGGCGTCAATGTAGGCCTGACCGTAGTCCGCTCTCTGGGCAAAGTAGCCCTCATAGTCGGTAAAGAGCGGCAGATAGTTGCCGAAGATCCACATACTGAAAAGGCCATAGCTCAGTACCGCTTTCTTCGCGCTCTTGTATGCTCCGCTCTTGAAGCAGAGCTCCGAGAGCAGTCCCGCGACGGCGCAGGTCAAAAGCGGCCAGGGGCCCATACCGGTCAGCAGCATGAGGATACCCATGATCATGGCAAAGATGAAGATCATGCCGGGCTTTTTCACCTTGGTCAAAAACAGCATGAAGGGGATGCCGCCGAGAATCGGCACCAGCACGCTCAGCAGCGGCAGGAAGATGGGGATCATGCCAAGCATCGCCACCGCAAATAGAATGACGAAATAGATCGCCCCGTAAATACCCACGTTGATGAGGTCGCGGCCTTTGAGTTTGTTGTCGGTTTTCATAGATCGATTCCTCCCATTTCTTTATGTTCTGACCTTCCAGCTGGCGGCCTCGCGGCGCTCGCCGATGAAGGTCCTGTATATTCCTTCCTCCGCCATCAGGCTTTCATGGTTGCCCTGCTGGACGATCCTGCCGTGGTCGATCACCAGGATCTGGTCCGCGTGCTCCACCGTCTTGAGCCGGTGGGCGATCATGATAACGGTCTTTTCCGCCGTCAGAGCCTGGATGGCACGCATCAGTTCATTCTCATTCTCCGGGTCCACGTTGGCGGTGGCCTCGTCCAGGAAGATCACCGGCGCGTCCTTCATCATGGCCCGGGCGATGGAGATGCGCTGCTTTTCTCCGCCGGAGAGGCTGGCGCCGCCCTCGCCGATGACCGTGTCGTAGCCGTCCGGCAGCGCCATGATGAAGTCATGGCAGCAGGCCTTTTTCGCCGCCGCGATCACGGCGTCCATACCGGCCTCCGGCTGGCCGAAGCGGATGTTGTTGGCGATGCTGTCGTGGAAGAGGTACACGTTCTGGAACACAAAGGAGTAGTTCTCCATCAGAGAATCCATGTCGTAGTCCTTCACGTTCCGTCTGCCGAGGGCGACGCTGCCCGCGTCCACATCCCAGAAACGGGCCAGGAGATTGACCAGCGTGGTCTTGCCGCCCCCCGAGGGGCCGACGATGGCCGTGGTGGTCTTCTCGGGGATCTGCAGCGAAACGCCGTCGATGACCTTGCGCTTTTCGTAGGAGAATTCCACCGTCTCGGCGCGGATCTCCCGCGTTGCAGGCTGGATCATCTCGCCGGCAATGTCCATCTGCGGCGTGTCCAGGATCTCCTGGGCCCGGTTGACACTGACCTCCACCACCCGCAGCAGGGCGGAGTAGTTGCCCGCCGTCTCGAGACTGGCGTAGACGATGAAGGCGGAGATCACCATGACCACGGCGGTCAGCGCGTCCATGCTGCCCGCGCAGAAGAAGGCACAGGAGAAGCCCACCATGCAAACGCCCGTGAGCTTGGCAAGAAAGCTCTGGACCGTCATGCGGGGGATCAGGGTCATCTCCATGTCGGTGTTGATTTTCACGTTTTCGGCAATGGCGTCGTTGAGCTCCCGGCTCTTGGCGCCGGTCAGGTGGTAGGCCTTGACCTCGGCCATGCCCTGCAAATACTCCAGCACCTTCTCCACCAGCTTTTCGTCCGCCGCGATCTTGCGCGGGGCGAGACCTCCCGCCGCCTTCTGCAGGAAGCGGTTGGCCAGCAGGAAGAGCACAAAGCCGAAGAGCAGCACCAGCGCGATGCGCCAGTCGAAAAACAGCAGCATTACGATGATCAGCGAGGTGGTCAGCAGCCCCTCGCACACCAGCATCACCACGCGGGTCGCCACATTCTCCAGGTTCTCCATAACGTTGGTGGTGACAGAGGTGATCTGCCCCAGGGAGTTCTCATTGAAATACCCCATGGGGAGATAGCGCATGTGCTCGGCGATCTCCACCCGCTTTTTGGCGCAGGTGTCATAGCCCGCCTCGGTCTGGAGCATGGTACTTCTGGCCTTGATGAATCCGGAGCCCAGGATGCTCAGCACCATGATGCCCAGAGAGAGCAGAATATCCTTCGTTTCGACGCTTCCCCGCAGCAAAGCCCGCACCATGCAGGCAATGGCCGGGATCTTGAGAGCCTCAAAGATGGCCTGCAGCACGCCCAGCCAGATGGAGGCGCGGAATTTGTGGCGGTTTTCCTCGCCGCAGAAGGCGAAAAAGCGCTGTATTGTTTTAACCATTGTCCTTCACCTCCATGTGGGCGTTCCACATCTTCTCATAGAGCCCGTGATGACGGAGCAGTTCCTCATGGCTGCCCGCATCATCGATTTGCCCGTCTTTGATGACATAGATTTTATCCGCATCCATGACCGTGGAGAGCCGATGGGCGATGACGATCAGGGTCTTGCCCTCGGTGAGCTTCGAGACGGAGCGCTGGATGACGGCCTCGTTCTCCGGGTCTGTGTAGGCTGTGGCCTCGTCGAGGATCACGATGGGCGCCGCCTTCAGCATGGCGCGGGCGATGGAGATGCGCTGCCGTTCGCCGCCGGAGAGATGGCCGCCGGACGAGCCCACCAGCGTGTCATAGCCCTTTTCCAGGCCGAAAATAAAGTCGTGGCAGCCGGACTGGCGGGCGGCCTCCTCTACCTCCGCGTCCGTGGAGGAGGGGCGGCCGATGCGGATGTTTTCCCGCACGGTCATGTTGAAGAGATAGTTGTCCTGGGAGACGAAGGCGATCTTGTCAGCGTAAGCCTCTTGGGGGATCTGGCGGATATCCGTTCCACCCAGGCTGATGCTGCCGTCCGAAACGTCCCAGAGGGAGGCGATGAGCCTTGCGATGGTGCTCTTGCCGCTGCCGCTGGGGCCGACCAGGGCTACGAAGCTGCCCTCCGGGATGTGCATGGAAATCCCGTGCAGCACTTCCTTCTCCTGATAGGCAAAGCGCACGTCCTTCAGCTCCAGGTCGTTGGCCGCAGGGGCGGCGCCCTCCGCCGGACGGGTCATCTCCGGCGCGTCCAGAATGGCCCGTACTTCGCCAAAGATGGTCCCCATGGTGCGAAAATCGTCCGAGTAACTCATCATCGTGATGATGGGGGTGATGACGCCCACGGAGAGGATGATGACGGTCACGAAGTCCTGCGCGCTCAGAGAGCCGTTTTTCACAAGCAATCCGCCGATCGGCAGCACGGAGACCATGGTGGCCGGCATGAGCACCATAGCGAAGGTAAACGGGATGATGCTCGCGCGCATCCAGTCGATGAAGCTGCTTGCCGCCTCATAGGCGTCGTGCACGAAGCGCTCATAGCTGGATTTGGTCTTACCGAAGACCTTGATGACCTGGATGCCGCCGATGTACTCCACCGCCGTGTCGTTGAGGGCCTTGGTGGCCGTGACCGTGTGCTGATAAAACTTCGCGCTGCCGGCCATCATGAACACATAGCAGAACATCCCCAGCGGCACGGTGGCCAGGGAGGCCAGACCCATGCGCCAGTCTACAGTGAAGATGTAGATCAGAATGATGACGGGGATCAGCAGATTGGCCGTGAACTCCGGCACGATGTGAGCCAGCGTCGTTTCGATGGAGTCGATGCGTTCGATGAGGGTGTTTTTCAGCGCGCCGGAGCTCTGCTCCAGCACGGTGCCCAGCGGCATCCTCGTCAGCTTCTCCATGCATCTCTTGCGGATCTCGCCCAGCACGGCGAAGGTGGCCTTATGGCTGGTGGCAGTGGACAGAGCGTGAAACAGTACCCGCCCCAGCCAGAGAACCGCCATGATCAGGCAGCGGCCCAAGTAAAAGGAGAAGTCTTTCACGCCGCCCATCAGCCCCTGCACAATGCCGATCACCACAAAGTACGGCGCCAGGGAAAACGCCACGCCGATGATCGCCAGGGCCACGCTGAGAACATACTGTCCCCCGTGGTCGCCTGTCTGACCCAGTACCCAGGCCATGGGCGACTGGGTATTTTTCGTTTCCTGCATAAGCAAACCTCCCGTGTTTTTGTTAGCTAACGAAGTCCTTCCCTCGTTAACCAACCCTAAAAATGGCCATCGCCTATCCCCTGAGTGAGGGATAGGCGGTGTTTGTAAAAGGATCGTTCCGGCTAAAAGCCCATCAGTTTTTTCCAGCCGGGGAGAAAAAACGCTTCAATGGTGTCCAGGCAGCGGATCGCGTCCTCAAGCGGATAGCTGTGAATGACCGGTTCAAAAAGCGCAGTCGAATAAGCGGAGAGCAGCAGATGCAGCTGGGTAGAATTGATGTCCCAGACCGGATATCCCAATTCCCGAAGCACAGGCAGATACGAAAGAAACTGCTTCTGTCCTGTCTCCGTCAGGTCGTGCAGGAAGTTCTCATACTTCGTCCCCCGGGATCTGGCCACCAGGAGGATATAGTCCTCCATGTGGGGATAGACGACCTCGCGCATCATGTCGATCCAGGAATCCCGCCACTGGGGCTCGCGGCTGCCCTCCACCGCCTTCACATAGCGTTCCACATGCTCTTTCAGCCAGGTGTTCAGCCGCTCGACGGCGGGAGAGACCAGCTGGTCAAACAGATCCTCTTTGTCCCGGCAATGGCGGTAGAGCCCCGCCGCCGTCATGCCGCAGCGCTGCCCGATGGAGCGCATGGATGCTTTCTCAAATCCAAGTTCAAGAAATTCCTCCCGCGCGGCAGTCATCAGTTTGATATGGTTGGCGGTTTTATCTCGCGGCATAGTACACTCCTGTAAGAGGTTAGCCATCTCTAACCGTATGTTAACAGAATTTGCGTTCGCTGTCAAGGGAAGATTCGTCCTTCTCCTGAAAGCAGTCGTAGGGAGCCGCCTCGTCAAAGGGGCGTCCTTTTTCCAGCGTCGGGATCGTGTCGATGTGCCGGAAGGCGCTTGGGGGATCATCGGTAAAGCCATTGTGGGAGGTGAATACGTAACGGATCTTGCCGAGATCGAGCTTTTTCCGCAGCGCCTGCAGAGACGCCATGTTCATTTTACTGTCGTAGTTGAAGATATCGAAGAAGCACCAACCCCCGTCCCGGTTCAAAGCGATGGAGTCCCCGGTAAAGAGCAGCTCGTCGTCGATCCGATAGCACAGGTGCCCCAGCGTGTGACCGGGCACCAGGAAAGCCTGCACCTTGAAATCACCGATCTGCACCGTCTGCCCATCTTTAAGCAGCTGATAGCCTTCCGCGATGGCTACGGAGTTTTTCAGGCCGAAGGGGCCGATCTGCTTTCGATGCCAGGTGTTGGTGAGATAGTTTTCCTCCCTCTCGCCCAGATAGACCCGGGCGTTTTGAAAGGCGTTCTCCTGGCGGGTATCCAGACCGCCCGCGTGATCCGGGTCGGCGTGGGTCAGAAACAGCGCCTGCACCCGGGCCGGATCCACGCCGATCTTCCGGCAGCGGGGCAGCAGGCCGGGGTGACTCTTATAGCCCGCGTCGATGGCGATGAGGGTTTCTCCCTTACGGAGGAAGAAAATATTCACATCATATTCCCGGATACAGCTGACCACGTCTGTCAGTTTCCCGGTGGGCGCAGGGTGCAGCGCGCCCTTCCCGCGGTACATGCGCGGGACAATGTGAACGGCAAAATAGTCGATCAGGCTCATACAAAAAGCTCCTTCCTGTCAATTCTCGTTATACTCCAGCAGGAAGTCGCAGCAATCGCCGCCCCGGCCAATGGTCTTGGTGCGACCCCAGATCAGCTTCGGATGCAGATGACCGTATCCGGCGTCGTCGCCGTCACAGAAAGCCCTCGTGATCTCCGGGCAGCCATACCGAAGGCAGGCCTCATAATAGGGACATTTCACGATGTTGAACCGCGCTTCCCTGCCGTGGCTCTCCGGGAACTCGTAGCCGAAGCCCGCATCCGGACCAAAGCTCTGTAAAGAGACCTTCATAAAAAGCGCCGGGATCCTCTTCGCCAGGCCGAATACTCGAATCATGCGCTGCAGATGGGGTGCAAAGGTTTCTGCAAAACGCTGGAAATATTCCCGGATCACCCAGACCGCCCACTCCTGCTCCATGCCATCGGAGCGGAGCGCCTCATAGACGGCGATCGCCGGATAGATCCGCGCATAGGTGTGCGCCCGGAGCGCCTTGGAATCCGAGGCGTTTTCCCAGCAGAGTTCTTCATAGCGCTTCTGCGCCTTTGCCGCGATACGCTCTGCCCGCACCTTTCCGATATCCTCAGCCGCGATCATACAGGTGGCTTTGATGAGTCTGTGCATGGTTCTCTCCTCCGTTTCCCGTTAGATGCTGTTGCTGCGGTCCCAGCCGTTTCCGGCGTCGGTCTCGTGCCGAACGAAGCGGAAGTTGCAGAGCTCCCCGCCCCGGCACAGGGTCTGAGTACGGATGAAATCCGTGTAGGGCAGATTCCCGTAGTTGATGATATCCGCCTGGCAGCACATGGCGCCCAGCTTTAAAAGTCCGCGTCGGCCAAGAATTTTCTCATAGATGCACTCATTGCACTCAAAGTGGAATTCGTTCTTCGGATCATCCTCATGCCAGGTATAACGCCAGCCGGTACCGGAGCCTTTCTTGAAGCCGAAGGGGACGATCTTTTTCATCAGCGGTAGGAAGAAGCTCTTCTTCGCCAGCTTCTGCATACCGGAGGGATCGAGAAACTTCCACATCTCTTCGGAGACAGTTCGATAAGCCTCTTCCTCGCTGCGGCCGTGCCGCTGCAGTACCTCGTATAGGGCGATGGATGTGAGGATCTGCGCCATGTGCTTGTAGTTGCCCTTGTCGCAATAGGCTTTTTCCTCTTCGATGAGCTCACTGATACGGGCGTAGACGTCCTCCCGGCTCTCTTCCGGAAGGCTCGGAAAATAGTTCTGATAGCGGCTGATCGCCACCAACTGTTTCGGTTCATATTTCTTCATTTTGCATCCCTCGTCTGATCTCCAATGATCCAATAGTCGCAAATACCGTCTCCGTTTGCGATCGTGTGTTCCCGGAAGAGCCTGCCGTGCTGCAGGCGGAACATGACCTCATCCGTGGAGCAGAGGGCGGGCATGAGTTCCGCGATCCCCTCCCGCTGGCAGAATTCGCAGATCGGGCAGCGCGTAAAGTAATAAAAGCTCCCATCCCTGTGCCGGGATTCATCGAAATGAATGTGCCAGTTGACCGGATAGTCTTTGCCGTGCTTTGTAAACCAGGCCTCATACTTCTTCATATCCCGGTACCACTTTTTCGGCTGCCTGTTCAGATCGGTCATACCGAACACGGTCCGAAGAAGCTTCGATTCCAGAACATCCGTCATGACAAGGGCCATTTCCTCCGGCGTGATCTTTCTGCCGCTCCCCAGCCAGGCCGCGGCGAATACGTAAGCAAAGTACGCATTCGTCGCCATAGGATTGCCGGGGCCGAGCTCGTCCGCGCGGGACAAAAGCCTTCTGTATTCCTTCTTCCCTTCCCGGATCGACCGCTCCGCCAGAGGCATTCCGAATCTTTTCCGAATGCTCTTCTTGATCATCGGCGCAAACAGCGACCAATATACTCCGACGTATTTCACTGCTTTTTCTGCTCCGTTCTATTTCTTTACGCTGACCCAGAGGCCGTTTTCCGCCGTTTTCAGCTCGTACTCTGCAGCGATCGGATTTCTGTCTCCCACAATGCAGTAGTCGCAGCAGTCTGACGTCACGCAGGTCCCTTCCCGGATCAGGGAGGCATGGATCGCCTGCATGGCCAGATGATCGCAGTTACACAGGACAGGCAGCACATCCTCCATGTGATGGCGCTTGGCAAATTCCGCGTTCGGGCACTGGGTAAAGCTGTAGCGGATGACGCCGTCTTCTTTTTCGTACGCACAACAGCCCATGCGGAATGACTCCGGGAACTTTTTGATTTCCTCGACCCTGATATCGTTGGCTTTTTGAAAGATGCTTGCGGCAAGCCTGTTATCCGGCTTACGATTCAGATTGAACACTTTCCCCATGACGCCGAACGAGCCGAAAAAGCTCCGGTAAATGTCCTGCTGTACCTCTTCCAGCGCCGGCTTATCCGGGACGACCGCATACCAGGCAAAGATCAGGATCGGATCGTAGATGCTGGTGGTGATCTTCAGCCCGGCCAGGGCCGGTTCGTCCTTTAAGTATTCGCAGTACTTAAGCTGGACCTTTTCCCACAGTCGGGCTGCCGTCTGCTCGTCATAATAGCGGTGCAGAAGCTTCTGCACGCACTTTTTTGCGTTGTTTGTATAGACCATGTGCTTTGTGCGGTCAAAGGGCAGATCTTTTTCTCGCATGATTTTTCTCTCCTTTCCTGCCGCCGCGTTCAAAAAAGCGTGCAGATCCAGGCGATCAGCAGTGCTGCGAAGGGCTGCGTCAGGATCTGTCTGAGCTGCTCTTTCCGGTTATAGCCAAAGCTGTGGTACCCGGCGCAGCCTTTCGTTTCCGGGATATAGTGCTGGAAAAACTGCGTCTTCGTGATCAGAATGTAATCCAGAACGATGATATCAAAGGCTTTGACGCCGAGCAGAATGACAAGGAAGCGGGCCAGGAATTGTCCAAAGGTAAATTCCTTTTGTACGCCGTCCCATCCGCCGTAAACGATCACGCCGACAAAGCCCAGCGCGCAGAGCAGCATAAGGATCCAGCCGATCACCGGCGCGGCCGGGAAGGGCGGCTTATGCAGTCTGGCTTTTTCTTCGATGTCTTTCGGGAAAAACCGAAGCAGCCCCGTCCAGGGGTAGAAGTACGTCGCCGCCCAGATCATGAGGAACAGCAAGGCACACATCGTCAGCGTCAAAATCAGCGTGACCATTTTTTCCGCTCCTTTGCTCTTTCGGCTTTATTCTGCTGTAAGCTCCATAAACTCGTCGATCGCCCGCAGTACCGGCGCGGTGTACTTTTCCCCGCCGAAGAGCCACTGCTCATGCTGCATATTAAACTCGCGGATCTCCGGATCCCGGAAATACTTTTTATATCGCTTCAGATACTTTTCACCCATTTTGTTGGCATAGATGAAATGGATCTTCGTGCCCTCCACGTGGATATCGTCCCTGAGCCAGGTGAGAAGGTCCGTGTAGTATTCGTTTTTGATGGACTCCGGGCTGAATTTGGAAAAGCAGCCCATAAAGCGGTCCGCCGCCTCGTCGTCCATTTCGAAAAAGCTCTTGAGTTTTTCCCTGGTTTTTACCCTCTTTTTCTCATTTTTGGTAAAGCTGGTCAGCAGCGGGACCACCAGCTTTGACTGCAGCCAGGCGCTGACCTTTCCGCTCTGATCCAGATCCGGGCTGCCGAAGATGCCGTGGCCGACATGGACGTTCTCCCGCTGGATCAGCTGTCCGACGAAGCTGCTGCCCAAAGAGGAGCCGATCGCCCCGTCAATCTTTCCGTTATAGTTTTCTTTGATGTATTCTTCTATCTTCTCCGTAACCGTGATCATATCGGGAAAAATGGCGTCGCTTCCGTCAAATCCGTCGTAATTGACGCAGATCAGGTGGTATTTCTCGCCCAGGCGGTCCAGTACCGCAGCGAAGTTCGTCTGATAGTCGCAGGCCGTCCCCGGCAGCAGCATCAGTGTCTTCCCGGACGGGTTTCCCATTTCAATAAATTGCATCGATACGCCCTCCTTATTTCAGGATCACGGCCATGATCCCGGCGAGAACAGCCGCGATGAATGCCATTCCCACGGTTCCCATGATCCATTTCTGTTTCTTGTCCTTTGTTGTGATATACGGCCGTAAGTCCTCCGTGCCCGGGATGATCCAGGCCTTGGTATGGCCGACCCAATAATCATCGATCAGAAAGCGGTCGATCAGATTCATGATGGACAGGATCACGAAGCCCTGCCAGAAGCCGGGCCAAAAGCCCCGAGCGCCGTTGATCGCGTACACGCAAAGAAGTACGTAGATCAGATAGCCCGGAAGGCACAGGCTTCTGAAGAGCACGCTCCGCTTCCGGATCTCCTCCGCTGTCGTCAGGCCCAGCGCGACGACGCGCTCCTGTACCGTTTGATCGTACAAATGCACCATGCCGACGGCGCCATTTCGGATACCGATCGCGCAGATCAGGTACAGCAGGAAGCCCAGACCGAGCCCTTCCAAAATGAGCTTAAGCGTAATCACCTGTCGTCCTTCCTTTCTTCCTTTCGAATCGCCCGGATGCCCCCGAGGAACATCACGATCCAGCCAAAGCTCTCAAAGCCCGACGCAAAGCCGTTGAAGGGCAGCGGAAGGATCAATTCCAGCAGGAAGCCGATCCCGGCGATCAGCATCGGAGCTGCCAGCGCCCAGCGCTTTTTCAGCGGCAGCACGCCCTTCCAAATGATGGCGATCCAGCCGACGGTGGTGGCGAGCTCCAGCACGACAAAGCTGGCCCAATATGGGACAGCCTGGACCCGATAAGCACGATTCCAGGCTGAAACCGCCCTCGCCGTATCCCCGCCGACCGCCTCGAAGATGACATTGTATGTATGGATCAGCGTTCCGCAGGCCAGATGAAAATACACAAAAACCATGCAGCCCCAGTAAAGGCCTACAATAAACAGCTTCAGGAAACGGCGGCCCCATTTGTCGCCGCAGCATGCCAGCTTCTCATTCAGATACCGCACAAAAGCCAACGCGGCGATCATGTACAGCGCGGTACCGACGAGCCCGCCGATATGGGACAGGGCGATCCGCCAGTCCGCGATCGTGAGCCAGCCGGCGGAGATCATGAAGGAGACAGCCGTGCTGCCCTTCGGCTCAAGGCCCATGCAGTAGTCGCCGATGATACACGGGATCATGGCGGGGATGATCCACAGCATCCGCTTTGTGATCTTTTCCCGTTCCTGTGATGTCATGCGTTTTCCTCCTTCTGTCTGCCGTACCGGTGAACCGCTTCCACTTCTTGAATGAATCGCTCCGTGTTCTCGCCCACCAGGCCGCCATGGCCCATGTCTTCAAAGATCTTGCAGGTGAAGGGGTAGCCCTTCGCTTTCAGCTTTTCCAGATCGGCAGAAAGCTTTTTATCCACCGTCCCCCTGATCCCGTACCAGATGTGCATATCCGTATGGGCGAAGGCGCTGTAGTCTGTTTTCTTGCCGATCAGGCACTTGTCCTGATTCTTCCAGCTTCGCCAACTGGCTTTCGTGTAGAGGATCCGGTCGGCTTCCTCCGGGCTGCGGCCCGTGATCTTCGCGAGAAAGCGCTTGCGCAGCTTTCCCGCCCGGCCCATGACAACGAAGAAGGTCCCGGTAAAGAAGAACAGATACAGCTCTTTCAGAGCTTCGCTTTTGATATCCGGGTAGTCCCGCAGGGACATGCCGTCGGCAATGGTCGTGGTGATCTGCAGGCGGTCATCCTCCAGCACCTGCATCAGCGTCCGGCAGCCGTAGGAGATGCCGTAGAGGATATCCACCTTGCCGCCGTAGTTCGCAATGAGGTAATCCTCCAGGCCGCGCGCCTCCCAGGCCACAGAACGAAACTCCGTCTCCGGCTCGGAAGGGTTGAAGCCGTCATAGGCAAGCAACACCACGTGATATTTCTCCGCGATCTTCTTCGCGGTGGGAAGGACGCCGAGATAGCTGGTCCCGCCGCCGTGCAGGAGAACCATCAATTCCTCATTCTCTTTGCCAAATTCAAAATATTTCATGGGAAAAGATACTCCTCTGTTTGTTGTCGTCTCATCGAGTCCGTGCCACAAGCCTTCCCGCGGGATCAGAACCGGGTGCATACCCAGGCCGCCAGCGCGGACACCGCGGGAAAAATGACAAACAGCTTCAGCAGCTGGCTTTTGATGTTGAAGCCGTACTTTCTGCCGTCGTACACGGGCGCCACCTCGGGGTAGTAATACTGGAAGAAACGGAAACGGCACAACAAAAACCAGTCAAAGAAAATCATGTCGTAGGCTTTGTAGATCGTAAAGATCGATACAAAGCGCAGGAAGAACTGTAAAAAAGAAAAGCCGCTCCGAAAACCGTCCCAGATGGAGATCACTCCTACGCCCAATATCATCAAAACACTGAGGATCATCAGCACCCAGCCCATGGCCCGGGCGCCGAAGAACAATTCCTCGTTTCTGGGCTTCAAGACCTCCTGCGCCTCTTTCGGAGCTGAGGAGAAAAACCTCGTATCCTGAACAAAGGTCACCGCCGAGATGAGCAGGATCGTGATTGCTGCGCAGAATACGAGCGCCAAAAAAACTGTTAAAAGCATATTGCTCTCCTCCTGATTCTTAAAAAGGCTGTCTGCTTTTTATTTCGCGTCTGGGCCGCGCGTGAAGTCCAGCTCCTCGGCTCTGGCCCGGCTCATCAGATGGAAGTTGCACTCGTCGTCGCCGTAGCCCAGGGTCTTTGTCCGATCCAGCACGGCGCCCTGCATCTCAAAGGTGTAGTAGTCCATCATGCACAGATGCTTCGTGAGGCCCTCGCAGTGCTCCTGCTTCGTGAGCTTGCAGATGCCGCACTGCTTATGGGTAATGTAGTATTCATCCTTTCCCGGAACGGTTTTAAAGTAATAAAACCAGTTCATCGGGTATTCCTCGATATGCTCCCGCGACCACTGGGCCTGCCGGGTGCGGTTTGCGATTTCTTTTTCCGTAAAGGCGCTCTTGCCCTGCTTGGCCTTCACCATCAGGGGGCAGTAGGCCAGCGCGCGGACCAGACCTTTCAGCTTTTCCTCGTCCATCTTACCGTCGGCCTCTTTATAGAGCGCGATCGCGAAGGCCCCGCAGTACATGGTCAGCACGAACATGTTGTCCTTTATGCTGCCGATGCCGGGCGTCCGATCCACGATGGCCCGGTATTCTGTTAAAACACGCTTTTGATAGGATGCCTGATCGATCTCCGGGATCTCTTTGGCAACATAGTCAAAGGCTGTTTTGGCGAAGGCGAGCTTGATAAAGCCGCCCAGGATTCCGTATTTCATGTTGTTGCTCCTTCCCGCATCAGCGGCGTCATGCAGTCCATGCTCAGAAGCAAGGTCGAGCTGTTGTGCAGCAAAGCCGAGGTGGCCGGCGGAAGGACGCCGACAGCCCCCAGGGCGATCAACGCGCCGTTGAAGCCCATGACAAAGCGGTAATTTCGGTCGATGCGTCCCATGAGCTTTTGGGAGAGTGTTCGCAGCAGCACCAGTTCCCGCAGATCCTCCGCCGCGATGGTGATGTCCGCCACCTCCCGGGCGATGCTCGCTCCGCTGCCGATGGCCACGCCCACATCTGCCAGCGACAGGGCGGGCGCGTCGTTGATGCCGTCACCGATCATAATGACCTTGCGTCCCGCCTCCTGTTCGGCGCGGATAAAGGCCGCCTTGTCCTCGGGCAGCACCTCAGCGCGATAGTCGTCAATGTTCAGTTCCTTTGCAATGGCAGCCGCCGTGGTGCGGTTGTCGCCGGTGAGCATGACAACTTTCTGGATCCCGGCCTTGTGTAGAAGGTTCACGATCTCCTTTGCTTCCGGGCGCAGCGGGTCATAGATGCCGATGGCCGCGGAGAGCCGCCCGCCGATGGCCAGGTACAGCCAGGAGCAATCCGGTTCCAAGGCGTCAAACGCCGTCTGGTCCTCTGGCAGGATCTGCGCGCCCTCATCTTCAAAGACGAAGTGGCGGCTGCCGATGACGGCCCGCTCGTCGCCGATCCTAGTGGCGATGCCGTGGGCCACCACGTATTCCACCTCGCTGTGCATCTCCCGGTGGTCCAGGCCCCGCTCCCGGGCGGCGCGAACTACAGCGTTGGCCACGGAATGGGGAAAATGTTCCTCCAGGCAGGCGGCCACACGCAGCATTTCCTGCTCGTCCCGCCTCTGGAAGGGCACGACCCTGCGCACCGTGGGGCAGGCGTTGGTGAGGGTGCCGGTCTTGTCAAAGATCACGGTGTCCGCGCGGCTCAAAAGCTCCATATACTTGCCGCCTTTGACCGTGATCTTGTGGCAGCCGGCCTCCCGCATGGCAGAGAGGACGCTCAGGGGCATGGAGAGCTTCAGGGCGCAGGAGAAGTCCACCATCAGCACCGAGACGGCTCGCGCGGTGTTGCCGGTCAGCAGCCAGGTGAGGGCGCTGCCGCCCAGACACCAGGGCACCAGCCTGTCCGCCAGGCGGTAGGCTCGGTCCTCGGTGCCGGATTTCAGGCGTTCGGACTCCTCGATCATGCGCACGATGCGGTCATAGCGGTTCTCGCCCGCGGCGTGGGTCACACGTAGGACGCAGCTGCCCTCCTCCACCACGCTGCCCGCATAGACGGCGGCACCGGGACGCTTTGCCACGGGGACGGATTCCCCGGTGAGAGATGCCTGGTTGAGCATCACGTCCCCCTGCTCCAGGATGCCGTCCAACGGCAGAACATGGCCGGTGTGGACGATGATCCGATCTCCGGCCTGCACCTGCGACAGTGGGACGAGTACCTGCGCATCGTCCTCTGTCAGCTGCCAGACCTTGTCCACCTGCAGGGACATGCTTTTGGCCAGATCGTCCACGGACTTCTTGTGCGTCCAGTCGTCCAGCGTCTCACCCAGGGAGAGCAGGAAGCGCACGGAGCCCGCGGTGGAAAAGTCCCCGGTGAGCAGCGACGCACCGATGGCCACGCCGTCCAGCACCTCCACGGTCAGTCTGCCCCGCAAAAGCGTCTTCACGGCCAGCCACAGGCGCGGCAGGGCGCTCACGGTATTGATCACCCGCCGGAGCGGCAGGGGCAGAAACAGCTTTTTCCCATAGTGCCGCAGCACCTGGAAGACCAGCTTTTCCTTGTACTCCCGGTTGATCTGGCGGCTGTGGGGGCTGAGTACGTGGGCCTCTTCTTCGGCTTCCTCGTAGGAAAAGCGAGACAGGGCGCTGTACAGCGGGGCCCGCTCCCCTTGAAAGAGGATGGTCACGCCGCAGATGCGCTCGTGTACCGTCACCTGATCCACGCCGGGCAAGGCAAGGATCCAGGCCTCTAACAAGTCGGCATCACGCATGCACATGGAGCGCTGCATGGCCCGCAGTCGGACGCGTCCCCGGCTTTCATGCAGAATCTGGAATCTCATGCTTTCGCAGTATCTTCGATGTACTTTTCCTCTTCGGCGGCTCGCGCCTCGTTGATCGCTTTGGCGTCGGCCAGGATGTCTGAGCAGCCCTCCTGCACGGCTTCCACGTCCCGCATCACCTGGTCGCGGCAGCGCAGCACGGCGGCGGTAGCGTGGGTATAGACCTTGCGGGCATCCTTGCTGCCCAGAAGCTTGAAGCCGGCGGAGCCAAACAGGGTGCCGCCCACAAACAATGCGATCTTTCCGGTTGTGTTCATATTCTTATCCTCCTATTTTTGCCCGGCCCTTGCCGGGTTTTTCACTTTTTCTTATATCCGCAGTCGCAGTACGGCCCGCCGCTTGCCAGGGTGTACTGCCGTACAAAGTCCGACGCGCCGCCCGCCTCACTCATGGTGTAGTCCAGATGGCACATGGCGGGGGTCAGTTCAAAAAGGCCCAGTTCTTTCATCAGCGCGCAGATGCCGCATTTGGTAAATCTGGCCTCATAGCCGCTGCCGTCCGGATAGGGCAGATAGTCCATGTTCCAGGAATAGGGATTGCGGTCGGCGGCGTGCAGCGCGGCGGTATCCTTCATGCCCTGAAGATCCGCGTCTGTAAACTTGCGTTTCCCGCTCATCCGGCAGAACCACCTGGTTGGCGCGGTCATCATAGCCTGAGCGTAAAAATCTGTCAGCTGTTGTACCGTCGGTCGCCGCTCCATGCTCAGGACGAAGGCGCAGAGCAGGGCGCAGTTCACGATATTCATCTGGAAGCGGTCGCCCTTTTCAAATACCGGGAGCTTTTCGATAATCTCCCGGTATTTGGGCTTGGCCTTTTCGGCGATCTTCTCCGCTTCCCGCGGCGAAAAGCCCAGAACGGAGACCAGGCGCTCCCGGAAAGACTTTCGATACAGCAGCCACATGCCCAGCGGCATTCCCATGTACTTCATTCTTTACCCTCTCCGAATGTGATCTTCACGATCACCATCTTGACCAGCCCATCGCAGAAGCGGATCATCAGCTTGTGGAAGGGATTCACCTTGGGATAGATGTCCCGGTAGCCGCGCATATAGCTTTTCGTCGAGACGGCTGCGAACTGTTTGCTCCAAAGCTTCAGGATCGTGGGGTCGTCCAGAGAGAAGAGCGCGTTCACGTCCCGGATTCCGGCGCCCTTGAGCCAGGTTTTGGTCATCATCTTCGCGCCGCGTTTGTTGCAGCAGTCAAAGGCCAGCACCGCGCCGGGAAAGCGCGCGGCCATCTCCCGGAAGAGTGCCTTGACCGCCTCCGTCTCAAAGTAGTAGAACACGCCGGAGGCGAAGAACACCGCACCATGGTCAGCGTCGATCCGCTTCATCCAGCTGTGGTCGTTCAAGTCGATGCCGATATTCTGCTCCCGCTCGACCGCGGGCAGCAGCTCGTTCCGCACAGATATCACATCCGGCATGTCGAGGTTGTAGCCATGGCACTGACCGTTATCCACCTGGGAAAAGGTGTCGTCCAGCCCGCAGCCCAGGTTGACCACTGCCGCTTTGGGGTGGGCTTTCAGATAATCCCGCACCTCACACATGAGGTCATACTGCCGCTGGGCCACCTCCAGCGCGCCGAAGAGTCCCGCTTGGGACTCCATGAGCCTGCGCTTTTCGGAAAAGTCATAGTCCAGCATGGAGCAGATGCGCTTCGCCGACGGATCGGAAAACAGCTCCGGGTAATGCTCGGAGCAGATGAGCCGCCCGAAGAGCGGGATGATCAGGGTCTCCTGGATCGAATTCTTTTCAATATGGTATTTCATTCTGTTCTCTCCTAACCCAGCGCCACATCCAATGCCATCATCAGACTGAAGCCGAAGGCAAAGGCAATGACGCCGATATTGGAATGCTCCCCCGCGGACATCTCCGGGATCAGTTCCTCCACGACCACATACAGCATGGCCCCGGCGGCAAAAGACAGCAAAGAAGGCATGGCGGGCACGATCAACCCCACCAGAAGCACCGTCAGCGCGCCGAAGACCGGCTCCACCGCGCCGGACAGGAGACCAAGCCAGAAGGATTTACCCTTGCTCTTACCCTCGGCGTACAGCGGCATGGAGATGATCGCGCCCTCCGGGAAGTTCTGGATCGCGATGCCGAGAGTCAGGGCCAGCGCCCCGCCCGCACTGATCATCCCGGAGCCGGAGAGAAGCCCCGCGTACACGACGCCCACCGCCATTCCCTCCGGGATGTTGTGGAGCGTCACCGCCAGGACCATCATGGTGATCCGGGCGAGGTGACTCTTCGGCCCCTCCGTCTGATTCACAGCTCGGTGCAGATGCGGGATGATGTGGTCCAGCAGAAGCATGAAGGCGATGCCGATCCAGAAGCCCAGGAAAGCAGGGAGAAAGGCCAGACGGCCTTTGGCGGCAGACTGCTCGATGGCCGGGACGATCAGGCTCCAGATGGACGCCGCCACCATGACGCCTGCCGCGAAGCCGTTCAGCATCCGCTCAACACTGGGCTTCAGATCTTTTCGGAGGAAGAACACACAGGCTGCTCCGGCCGAGGTGCCGATAAAGGGAATCAGAAGTCCGAACAGTACGGTGCTTATTTCCATCCGAACCAGCCCTTCCGTTCTGCTTCGGCGCTCTCCACCGACAGGCAGGTATACCCTGTCGCGTCAATGGCAGCCTTCAGGGCCGCTGCGTCTATCGGATCTTCTGTTAGAAAAGATGCCTTGCCCTGTGCGTGGGAGGCACTCACCTTCTTCGCAGCCGGGACGGCCTTTCGGATCGTGTCGCAGATATGAGCCTCGCACATGCCGCACATCATGCCGTCGATTTTCAGTACTGTCTTGATCATTTTCTTTCTTCTCACTTTCTCCCCACCAGAAGGGTTGATCCGCCGAGGCCAAGGAAGGCCGCCTCCTTATGTCCCATGAATCGCCCGTCCGTGGTGTCGATCAGGCGCACGTCCTCATAGCCTGCGTCCTTCAGCTTTTTGACGAAGGCGTCCATGTCGCCGTAGCGCGCTTTGCTCATGAGGTCGTGGATGGCAAAGCAGCCGCCCTTTTTCAGCACCCGGAGCGTTTCCAGAAGCAGCTTCTGTTTATCCTGCCCGGCGATGTTGTGGTAGACATAGTTGCTGGTCACAGCGTCGAAGCTCTCGCCGGGGAAGGGCAGGCGCACGGCGTTCCCCTCGGTAAAGCGCACGTTGTCGACGCCCTCGGCCGCTGCGTTCTGCTCGCAGCGTTTTTTCGTAAAAACGGCCTTGTAGGCGCCGCTCCAGATGTCGCAGCCGACCATTTGCGCGCGCGGGTTGCGCTTTGCCGCGGCGATGGTCAGCGCCCCGCTGCCGCAGCCCACGTCCAGCCCCGTGCCGCCGTCGGGAAGCGTCACATACTCCGCCGTCCCGTCGACGATGGTCTTGGCCAGCTTACGCGTTCCGTTATAGTCGAAAGCGCTGTGCAGAGCGCCCATCCAGGCGGTGTAAAACAGCAGCACCGGGGTAGCTGCGCCGAAGGCAGCGGCGGCGATCTGCCGCGGCTTGCCCTTCAAGATACGATCCGACGTGCCAAAAAGCAGGGACAGGCTCGCGGAAGCGGCAGTCGCCGCGCCGAGACCGATCACCATGCTCTTCGGCACCCAGTTTTTATAGTCAGGTTTTTGCATATTCGTCCTCCATTCCGTTCTTATCCCTTGACGCAGCGGAAGCAGCCGATGCCCTCCACGCTGGTCACGTTCACCTCGCTGTACATCCCGGCGAGGCGATTTCTCAGACTTGTCTCCGTCTCATAGGGCGGCGTGAAAAAGCCCTTGGGCTGGTAGAGATGCCGGATGAACCAGTCGGTCCGGCTGCAGCCACCCTGTACATAAACGCAGCCGCAGAAGGTGCCGCCTTTTTTCAGCACACGGAAGGTCTCCCGGTAGGCCGCCTCCTTATCCGGGAAGGCGTGAAAACCGTTGAGGGAGAGCACAATGTCGAAGCTCTCATCTTCAAACGGCAGTGCGCCCACGTCCCCCTGCACAAAGCGCACGTTCCCGATCCCTGCCTTTTTCGCGCGCTCCTGCGCCGCTGCCATCATATTGGGGGAATAATCGAGACAGGTAATCTCCGCCTCGGGCAGCTCCCGGTATACCGGTATGGTCAGCACGCCGGTGCCCACCGGCACCTCCAGCAGCTTTCCGGAAAAATCCTCCGGTACGCCGGACAAGGCGCGCTCGAGATAACGGAGATTTTTCTCTCCATCCATGTTCCACACGATCCGGCAGATGGCTTTGCCCGGCAGCGTGGAATAGGTCATCATCCCGTCATAGAAGGAGGATACCCCTCCGGTCAGCTTATAGGCGTTTTGAATCTGTTCTTTTCGTGTCATATTGCTCCGCCCCCGCCCGGTTTCTTTTTGGAAAGCGGCACGCTCCGCGCCCTTTCCTCCGTGTCCTCCGCTTCCTCATAGCCGTCGAAAGGAGCCTCCGGGTCGGTATAGCGTCTGGTAAAGGGCTTGCAGATCTCCGCACGATGGGCAAAGGCGAAGTCGAGATCGTCCGTCCAGCCGGTGTGCCCGGTGATCACCGCGATGCGGCCCTTCCGCGCACGGATGTTCCGCTCCAGCCGTTCCAGCGAGCGGACGGCAAGCTTGTTGTCCTCCGCCAGGGTGCTGATAAAGCTGTAACCGCCGTCGGCGCCGAACCAGATCGTGTCCCCGGTAAAGAGGTATTCGTCATCGACGAGATAGACCATGTGTCCCCAGGTATGGCCGGGGACGAGGATGCATTCGATCTTGATGTCGCCGATATGGAATACTTCGCCGTCCTGCAGGAGCACCTTTCGGTTGCCCATCTTGACCATCGGCAGCTTGTATAGGCCGTGGATCACCTTCCGCCGCGTTTCCCCGGTCAGATATCGGTTTTCGATCTCGCCGATATAGACCGTGGCGTCTTGAAACAGGCGCTCGCTGTCCTCTTCCAGAGCGCCCACGTGGTCGGTGTCCTGGTGGGTAATCAGAATGTGATCAATGCTCGCCGGGTCAATGTCCAGCCACCGCATTTTCTCCTGCAGCCGGGCGTAGTTGTAGCCCGCGTCGATCATGATCGTAACGCCGTTTTTGGTATAGAAAAAGATGTTCGCCACCCACTCGCGCACGCAAGCGACATGCTCGTCGATGCGCCCGGTGTTCAGGGGCTTGAAGATCGCCCGGCCGCGGAACATGGCGCTCATGGACTTTTTCTGGTTATCCGAATCTTTCCTTGCCATGGTCAGTTCTCCTTTTTGCGGAACCGGAAATAGCCTTCCAGTCCCAGGTCGTTTGCCTTATTTACGGTCTCAAATCCGCGTTTGTTGGCTTCTTCCTCGAACTCTTTGAGGGTAAAGAGCGCCTCCTCCGCGTGATCCCAGTGCAGCAGCGTGTCGACGATGTGGATGCATCTCTTGGAGAGGTCGGCGACATAGATGCTCCCTCCGCCGCGAAGCACCCGCCGGCTCTCGCCAAAGAAGGTCCGCCAGCCCTCCACATGGTGGAGGATGCAGAAGTCCAAGATCGCGTCGAAGCTCCTGTCCTGGAAGAGGCTCAGATCGTCAGCGCTGCCCAGCACAAAGCTCGCCTTGGGCAGCTTTCTGTTTCGCGCGATTGCCAACTGCTCCGGCATGATGTCCAGCCCCGTATAGCTGCTGACGCCGCGCGCAGTGATCAGAGTGGCCGCATAGCCGTTCCCGCAGCCCACCTCCAGAACGTCCGCACCCCGCAGGTCGAGGCCGAACTTTTCAAAGGTCTTCAGTTCTATTTTTTCGATGTACCATTTCCGCCAGCCCATCTGCATGGCGTCGAATTCTTTCGTGCTCAGCTTCATCATTCGTCCCCCTGTTAGCAATCTCTAACCGTTCTGCTTGAATATGCCCATCCCGCAGATGCTTTTTTGGCCGCTGTGAGATGGGAGAGTTGCTCGTTCGCCGCCCTTACTTTTTCGCCAGCACCGCGATCCAGGGCTTGTTGGGATGATGGTCGATCTCCACCTGGGAGAAGCCCGCAGCCTTTAATGCAGCTTCGATTTCCTGGGCTGTGTAGCTTTTCATGCCCTCGATGATCGACTCGAATTTCGTGCCGGTGGGATCGGTTCCGTCGGACTCGTTGCAGATCAGAAAAACCCCGCCGGGCTTGAGCACCTTTGCTGCCTCAGCAAAGCATTTCTCCAGTCCGGGCCAGAAATAGATGGTCTCAAAGGCCGTGGCAAGGTCAAAGGACGCTGCGGGAAGGTCGAGCGCCGAAACGTCTCCCTGCCGCACGGTGCAGCGTCCCGCCGCGATCATGGCCCGGTTGTATGACTTTGCTTTTTCCACGCAGAGCGCGGAGTAGTCAATGGCGGTCACGTGCGCCGCCGGGTACTTCTTGAGAAGCTCCCCCGCGTTGCGCCCGCCGCCGCAGCCCAGATCCACCGCCTGGGACACCGTGAGCTCCGGCAGATGCTCAAATCCCCAGTCCGCCAGCTTCGCGTGGCCGCTATTCATGCCGCTGAGCATCAGCTTCCCGAGAAAGCCCTCCGGCTTCCGGGTCTGGTTGAAAAATTTCCTGAGAAGCGCCATTTCTGTTTCCTCCTGTCCTTCACCATTCCGCCAGCGCCTTTTTCAGCCGCCGGTCGATATCGAGCCGCGTCTCCCTGCACTCCCGGGGATGCTCCTTCCCGGCTTTGAACATGAACGACACCAGGAGCCCGGAGCCCACCGGAAGCATGCTCTTCAGCAGAGATTCGGGGAAGGCGAAATGGGTGCCGTGCTCATAGAGCCAGGCTTCATAAATACTGTCATGGGGCAGGCGCTCCAGGCGCTCCTCCATCCGGCGGATATACCGGCAGGTATCCCACAGCACGTCGTCCTCCGCGCCGATGAAGATGAGCTTCCCGCGGATTTTTTCGACCTTGATCCGCTCTTCCTCCCGGATGGGATGGCGGCGTTCGGATTCGTCAAACATCTTCCGGGAGGCGATCTTGTCGCCCCCGGCCTTGGAGTCTTCCACGATCCGCTGCCAGTATTCCGGATGGCGGTAGGCATAGGGCAGATAGGGCAGCGGCTCGCCCTGCCAGGTGACGGTGGATTCGTTTTCGCCGGGACGCTCATGCATGCCGTCCTTGCCGTCCTGATAGAAGCCCTCCATCACGAAATCCGGGGGAGAAATGGCGACGGTCAGCGTAAGCTCCGGATAATAGGACGCCGCCAGCAGGGCCATCATGCCGGTGGTGGAGGCGCCCACCACGCCCAGCTTTTCGCAGCCCTGTTCCTTCAAAAAGGCGATGGCCCGCCCGAAGCGCTCCAGCGGGATGTTGTGGTGCCCGTAATCCTTCTTCTCCGGGGACATGGCCAGTACGTGGATCCCCTGTCGGTTCAGCCATTTGGCTCCGGATGAAGCCATATAGTCCTCCGCGCTGTCTCCCAGCATGGCAACGATTCCGCGTTTGCTCTTCTCGGCGCAGGGATACCACGCGCCGTTAAAGCCGTCGGTCCCTACCCGGAAAACCTGTCTTTTCATGTCTCGTCCCTCCATCGAATCATCCGCTCGACCATCTGCCGCCAGCCCTCCCTGCCCTCTTTCACGATGGGAAAGACCGGATAGCAGTGGAACAGGCCTTCGCCGAGGATCTGTTCATAGTTAACTCCGCTCTTCTGCAGCGCCGCCTCGATGGCCGGGGCGCAGGCGTAGAGCGTCTCATCGGTGCCGTAAATGAGTGTGACCGGCGGGCAGCCGGTAAAGTCCGCTCGCTGCAGCCAGAGCATATAATCGGGCACGCTGTCGTCCCCGTGGCGCATGACCTCCACCGCCATTTTCATGTACTGGGCCGGGATCGCCACGTCCTTCTCGTCCAGAGAAAGCATCCGATGCCACTCTTCCTCACTGTCCACGCAGGTGCCCGGAGAGATCGCCATGATATACGACGGCATGGGCGTGTCGTCATGCCCGTCATTGATATACGGCACCATGCCCAACGCCAGATTCCCGCCGGAGGAGGTGCCGAGGACGGAGATATGCTCGGCTTTGTAATGGCGCAGCATCACCCGATAGGTCTCGTGGATCATCTCGTAGGCTTTGGTGATGGGGTATTCTGTGCAGAGCGGGTAGTACGGGACAAAAAGGTCCAGCCCTGTCTCTTTGGCAAAGCGCAGGGCCTTTTTGATAGAACCGGGTCTCGGCGCGGTGATCATGCCGCCGCCGATCAGGAACAGATCGGCATGATCCGCGCCCTGTTTATGGATCAGCTTCAGCACAGGAAAGCCCATGACGTCGATCCGGCTGATGGTAAAGGCGTCGTCCTTCAGCTCGGGGATGCGGTTTCGGGCATTATGCCTCCGGCGGTTCTCCAGCAGCTCTTCGGTACTTTTGCCCGTCCAGCGTTTCTTGATCCCCGACGCTTTGACCAAGCGTTTCAACACTTCATATTTCAAAGACATATTTCTGATCCTCCGTCTATTCAGTATTTCAGTATCACCGAATAGTCCATCAGGCCATGCAGCAGCACCGGCAGCCAGATCGAGCCGGATTTTTCCTTAAAAAGCTGAAACAGGCAGCCCATGGAAACATAGCCGAAAAACGTTCCCGTCGTAAAGAACCGAATCAGTACTTCGCTGCCGATCTCACCCCACTCCGCATAGAGGAACAGATGCAACAGGGCGAAAATGGCATTCGGCAGCAGATAGCGCAGCGGCCACGAGCTGTCCCGCAGAAACCAGGTGCAGGCGTCCCGTGTGACGAATTCTTCGGAAAAGGCAATGACCACAAGGTAATATAGAAGGCTGACAAGAATGGACGCCTTATTCGGTTTTGCAACGAGACCGTAGAGGGTGAATCCCAGAATCGCCGCTGCAAGTATCGCTGCCGCTGTACGCTGCCATTTTCCCCGCAGTCTGAAATAGAGCGCGGAAGAAAAATCCTTTTTCAGCAGAACGGCAAACAACAGCAGCAGTGCGGCGGGAAGCAGACATTCACGCAGGCATTGCAGAAGAAACGCCGCAGGCTGCGCAGCGGCCTGCCGCACGGAAATGACAGTCCCGCTCCGAACGCCGCAATAAAGTAGGAATGTGATCAAAAACTCCAGCGCACCGATCCCAGACACCGCAAAAACGCCGAGAACCTCTTTCTTTTTCACGGCACCCACTCTCCCTTCACGGCAAGACTGCATCGTCCAAACTCGATGTTAGCGACATCTAACCGCTATGTATTGTAAAAGCCCATCGCACAGATGTCCATGATCGGGTCACTGTACGATGGGCAAGCAAGGCTCGTTAGACACCGCTAACTATTATAACGGATAAGCCATCGTTTTGCAAGGGCATGCAGTACGATTTTTGTTGTTGCCTGCTATTCACCAAAAGCACCAGAACAACGACTATGCAATTGCTTCAACACTCCAAATGATGATATGGTAATCCTATGTCTCTATTCCAAGACAATTCTATACTTGCACACTCCATCCAGTACCTTTTTCTCAATCAGCTTCCCATTCAGAGCTGGAGCCCATTTCTGGCTGAAATTGGTGTTGCCGAAGTAAGCGTTGAAGTTTTGCTGCGGGAGGAGAACGTATTTCCGGCTATCCTCCTTGTTGGCAACGTAGTATTTGTACAGCAGGATGCTGACCTCCTCCGGTACGCCTTTCGGCGTCAGCTCAGTCAGGCGCCGAGCTGTCTCCTCCGGCAGGTCGAAATCCTTGTTCCGCAGTGGGCCCAGCTCCAGAGCGTCGGCCAGAATGTCGTCAAAACGCAGCGCCCACGCGCCCTTGGTGTTGGGCGCGAAGGCCGACACTTGCATCTGCCTCAGCTTGTTCGCCCACTGCTTGCGAAAGCCCTTTTTGAGAGCTTCTATCTTCTCTGCTACGCCCTTACGCACGGCATTGGGATTTGCCTCCACGAAGGCAATGATGTTCTCCACATGCCGGATCAGCCAGCCGTCGCCGTCCCGCATTACCAGCTCCGGAAACTCTTCTGTATATTCCCCAAAGTTTACTCTGAGCCTCGGATCATTCTCCTGATCCGGGGCTTTTTTTGTTTTCTCCCCGGACAGGCTGCACCAGGCCAGCAGCGCCCGGCGGGCAACGTCGATCCTGTCATAGCCGTCCCTGCCATCCCGGAACAGATAACCCCGGGCCAGGATCGTCAGAATGCGCTGGAAGCCCAGAATATCCAGCAGCATGGGCAGCGTAAAGCGCCCCAGATAGGTGTCTTTTTTGTACTCAGGAAACACGGTGTAGGCCGAGAATTCTTCCCACTCGTTCAACAAGGCTCTCACCCCTTTCTTTTTCCTCCGGCGCTGTACGGTCAATGACCAGGTCCAGTGCCGATGCGGGCAGTACCTCCAGTATGAAGTCTCGCCTGCCCAGCGCCTCGGCGCACATCACAGCATCATCCCAGTCGATCTGCTCCAATACTTCGCCCGAATAATGGCGGATTGTGGGCCAGATAATGCTTTTACAGTTTCGGATCAGCGTCTGCCGGTAGTCCTGAGACTCCATCACGCCGCGCATCATGCTCTTCATCTGCGCCGTATCATTTTTAAGGATGCCTTTGTATTTCCGCATGGCGGTATCTTGATTCTGTTCGTCCAGATCCATCAGAATATCTCCCAGCAACCGATAGCCTCCGCTGCGAAAATCGCAGAGGACCTCTTTTGTCGGCGGCAGATAGCTTCCCAGGATGGTGAAGAGCAGCTGCTCCCTGTCCTCTCTGGGCGTGAACTGCCAGTCCGATTCCCGCAAGGCCGCCAGAGACCGGCGGATCTGATAGGCCTCGTACCATTCAAAGGTCTGATACAGCTCGTCCACGCTGATCTCGTCCTCCCGATCCTGTGAGAACAGAATGCGCTGCACGTCCTTCCGGTAATTGCCGGAGGGCTTTATGTGGCGGTAGGCCGCGCAGCGGCGCTTGGCCTCCTCATAGTCTGCGATGATCGAGCGCATCTTCTCCAGCGTGTGCGCGTCGAGTTTTCCTTTCCAGTTTGGGTCAAGCGCAAAGGAAAACAGATCCTCACTCGGAACTGGCTGTGCCTTTGGCGGCCTCGTCTGTTTTTCGAGCTGTCGGGCGTAGAGCGGCGTGCGCTCCAGATTGGCCGTGACCTCGTCCCATGCGACGCTGTCAAAATACGTCTTCAGCTTTTTGTTTTTCGTCGGTTCATACCATGCGTGCTCGTCCGGCTCTCCGACGATCTCCTTATAACGCAGAAAGATATTCTTGAACTTTGCCCGGTTGCCGAGGTATTCGGACAGATCCGGCTTGACGCCGCTTTTGGCCGAATCGATCTCCAGGCCGGTGAGAATGGTCAGGATCTCCGTCTCCTTGCGGTACTGCTCCCGCAGATCTTCCGGGATCGCTTCGTCATAGGCCAAAATGCTCCGGCGCAGGGCGGCATTGGAGATCTGCCCGACACGGGAGGAGAAAGTGCTTTTCACCGTTTCAAACCGTGCGCGCCAGTCGTTGGCATCCGCAATCAAGGGTTCGGCCGAAGGGATCTTCAGCAGGGGCAGATTGCTCGCGTTGTCCAGTCCGCCGGAATAATTGCGGCGGATGCTGTCACAGAGCAACGGCTCGGCATAAACGTGGACGGTATCTCCGTCATAATCTGCGCCGCCCAGCCGGTCAGGGATCAGAGAACGGGAATCCACCATCGCCACATAGTAGAGGTGGGACAGATACTTCTTGCGGATCGGCCCGACATTTTTCAGCGGCGTGACCAGGGCTTCCTCGTTTCGGGAGATATGCGGGTTGCGCAGGATGGTGACTTGCTCCGGCATGGGATAATCCGGCTGCGGGGCGTAGATCTCTGCGCCGCGCAGGCATTCCCGCAGCAGGAAGCGGTATGTCTTTTCAGAGGTTGGGCGGACGATGATTGCCAGAAGACGCATGAGATCGTCGGAGAGATATCGGGTATCTCCGCTGACCTGCAGCTTGCCGATACCGTATTTCTCCCGGATCTGCCTCGCCTTGTCCTCCAACTCTTTCTGAAAGACCTTCTCGGCCAGAAAGGACGGGTTCTTGTGCAGTAATCGCGCCCGCAGTTTGCGGGCATCGCTGTAATCCAGCTCCGGGTCTTCTTCATCGGCGCGGAAATAGGAAAGCTGCCAAGCCGTATTGGCCAGGGTATTAAAATAGGCTGTCTCTGTTGCTTTGGTGAGCCAGGTCTCTTCTGCTCTTTCCGGGGAACTGCTCCAGCCCGCAGGCAGATCATGGGGCCGGTATTCCTCTGCTGTGATGGCGGCAGTATTGAGAAGCTGGAAATTCAGCTCGGTCAGCCCGTCCCGTCCGCGCCGGTCCATGTTGGAGATGTACAGGCGGTGCTTATACTTCCGGCAGCGGTCCAGATACTCCCTCCAGCTCAGACCATTCTCTTTCATCCATCCCCAGCCCTTGCACATGCTTTTGGTCAGAATCATATCCACCTGGGAGGCCGGATGGCGGACGCCCTCGATATCTTCGATCTCGTCGATGCCCAGCTCTTCTAACAAGGTGTGAAAGTCCACCTCGTGCACGACGCCCTTGATATAGGGCATGCGGATCTGAAAAGAATGGTGATCGTGTTTGTCATAAGCATAGGGGTCGAGACTTTGCCCCAGCCTTGCCGAGATCAAGCCCTCCCCGTCAAACTCCAGCACCTCCACGTCCATGGTCTTCTCCACGCGGGAATAGGTGCGCACAGGTTCCTCGCTGCCGTCATCCTCCACGGTGATCACAGAGACGTCCTTCACGATGCTCCGGGGATTGTCCACCACGATGATGTGATCGGCATCCATGTGGAAGGAGTACCGGTCGATCTCCAGCCCGCTGGTGAACATGAGTCCGTTGTAGGCGTAGAGCTTGGAGAGCTGGCAGCGTCCGATCTTCATGCCCAGGGTCATGCGCTCCCAGAGTGTGTCGTAGAGATCGGCGCGGATGAAGGCGAGCTTGTTATTACGGCTCATGCTGGCCGAACGCTCGAAGGCCACGAACCGGACGGGCCCCCGGTAGAAGACAAACTCGATCCCCTCCGGGCGAAAGAGAAGCTCAGCCATCTCCTGCAGCTCCTTCACCTGTCCAACCGGCCGCCGGTCGAAGATCCCGGTGAAGTCGAGATAGACCAGAAAGCTCTGCAGCTTTTCCTCATCCGGGAGCTGGGGCTCGCCGGGAACATCTGTCAGCGGCAAAAGCTGACGGAACATGGCGCAATCATCCTGCATTGTCTTTGTGATCGCGCTCTGATTGGTCTCGTCATTGGTGTCGAAATAAAAGCGCCAGCCGTCCTTTGTTTTTTGCGCGAGATTCAAAATTGTCCGCGCAGAGATCTGAAAGATGCTGTACTGCTGCAGTTTCATCGTCACAGCCTCCCTTCGGGATGGTTTTTCTTCTTAAACAACTGCTCTCACTTTTGGGGTCTGGGGGCCCATGCTTTCAGTATAAACTTTTAGGTGTCCCAAAAAACGGACTTTGTTCTGTGCTGCCCCCTGTCAAGGAAGAATTTTTCATTCGCCATTTAACATCATATTCCGTGCATAAAACGTCGAAATCCGGCGAGGTCAGATCATGACTTTGCCGGATTCTCATTTTTAAATAACTGCTCTCACTTTTGGCATCTCACGGCTCAAAGTGTACCGGCAGTTGTTGCTTACGGCTCAACCCAGATCGATGGGGTGGGCCATTTTTCGTTCTTAAATAACTGCTCTCACTTTTTCGGGAGCTGAGAAAGGAGGTGAACCCTATGGCAAACATTTTTGAAGCTGTCCGGGAGGCTGTTCCAGTCCCCCTGGCGGTGGAACGCTACGGCCTGAAGGCCAACCATGCGGGAATGGTGTGTTGTCCCTTCCACGACGACCACACGCCCAGCCTGAAGCTGAACGAGGACTACTTTTATTGCTTTGGCTGCGGGGCGGGCGGTGACGTTGTGGAACTGACCAGGCGGCTGTTCGACCTGCGGCCGTACGAGGCGGCCAGCAAGCTGGCGGTGGATTTTGGCGTGGATGTTCCGGCCACCGCGCCGCCGGACGGCAGCCTGAACCGCTTCCGGTCGGATCTGCTTCGCTGTCAGCAGGTGCTGGATGAATACTTGAATCTGCTGATCCGCTGGCAGAGAAAGTATGCGCCGCGCTCGCCGGACGACGAGCCGGACGACCGGTATGTGGAGGCCTGCCAGATGCTGGAGTCCATGGACTACTTGGCTTCGGTGCTGGCGGCAGGCACGCTGGAACAGCGCATCCGGGCAGTAGATCGGCTTCTGGCCGACGGAAAAATGGATCAGCTGGAGGAACGGCTGAACAGAATCAAAGAGCAAGAATTAAAGGAGGAAAACTGAATGGAACATTACAACTACAACGGAAAAGAAATCATCGGGATCGACCACGGTTTCGGCAACATCAAATGCCGGCACGTGGTCTTTCGCTCGGGCGTCAAAGCCTACGACAGCGAGCCGGCCATGACGACGGACGCGCTCTTCTATGAGGGGAAGTACTATGTGGTCGGCGAGGAGCACAAGGGCTTTGTCAGTGACAAGAGCCAGGATGAGGATTACTACATCCTCACCGTAGCCGCTCTGGCCAGGGAGCTGGAGTTCCGGCACATCACGGAATGCGAGGCGGTGCTGGCGGTGGGCCTGCCGATCCAGTGGATCGCGGCCCAGAAGGAGGCCTTTCGCAAGTACCTCATGCGCAATGAGCTGATCGAGTTCCGGTATCATGGGCAGGATAACCTGGTGCGCATCGACGACGTGCAGGTCTTCCCCCAGGGCTTCGCCGGCGTGGTGCAGAGGCTCGGAGACTTCAAGGGTCTGAACATCCTGGCGGACATTGGCAACGGCACCATGAACACCATGCTCATCAAGGACGGCAAACCCATGTCCAGCCGCTGCTACACGGACAAGCTGGGCGTGGAGCAGTGCATCATCCGCATGTCCAACGAGCTGCTGGCGGTCAGCGGTTTTGCCATGCCCTACGATGTGTGCGAAGACTTCCTGCGCCGTGGGAACGCGGAACTTGCGGAGAAGTACACCTCGGTCATGCGGAAAGCTGCCGAGGAATATTCGGACACGATTCTCGCTAAGCTCCGGGAATACGAGTTCAACCCTGAGATCATGCGCCTCACCGTCATGGGCGGCGGAGCCTGTATCCTCAAGCACTTTTGGAACGGTGATGGCTGCCGCGTGCAGTATATCGAGGACATCTGCGCCACGGCCAAGGGCTATGAGATGCTGGCTCTGAACAATCTGAAACGGAACGCCGGTGAAAAATGATGATGGGGAAAGGAGAAAAGAATCTGTTTCTCCGCTTCAATCTCAACCGTAAGACAGACCGGGAGATCTGGGAATGGCTGCATGAAAAGAGCGAATCGCAGACGCTCTCCATGAACGCCTTTCTGATCGAAGGTCTGCGAAAGCTGATGGCGCAGGAGGCAAACGAAAAGCCGCTGGATGTACGCGCCCTGGCAGAAGAGATCTGCCGGGAGATGCGTACCCAGCGGCTTTTTGTGCTTCCGGAGGGCGAGAGCCCGGAATCCACGGTGGAGGCAGAGGCGGAGATCCCTGCCGACATCCTGGATTTCGCCAACAGCTTCTGATGCTTTCAAAATGATAGCACGCAGTTTCGGCAGTGCTATCAATTTGAAAGCATGGATCGACGGCGCGGATGAGGCGGCGATCCGGCGAAGGGGTACAGGGGAAAATGCTGTTTCCCCTCACCGCCTTGCCGCAATAGGCGATTTCCGGCCCCGCATTCGCCAGGGGACGCAAATCGCGCGGCTGCGGTAATTGCGTGCCGCCTGCATCTGCCCCCGGCAGCGGCGGCCCGCAATTCCCTCGGAGAGCCCACGACACTTTGCAGCTCTTCGGGCTGAAAGTGTCATAGTGGGTTACACACTTTGAAAAAGCTGTGTAACCCGCGCCCTACCCCCGCGAATCATCCAGGAAGGAGGTGAAATGAATGAGTAAAAACTATGCCATTGCCCGCGTCCAGCAATACACCAAGGTGAGCATCGGCAAATCCGAGCGCCACATTGAACGCAAAAACCAGAACTACGAGAATATGAACGTGGACTTATCGCAAACGCCCCGGAACGTCCACTTCCAAAGCTGCGGAGACCTGACCTATAACGCGACCCTGGATAAGATGATCGAAGATGGCTCCGTCTCTCTTCGCGGCCTGAAGCCGGACGCCAAGCTCTTCGACGAGATGATCTTCGATGTAAACACCGCGTACTTCGAGGAACACGGCGGTTATGATTACGCCTGCCGGTTCTATGAGGAGGTCTTCCGCTTCGCCCAGAAGGAGTACGGCCCGGAAAATATCCTCTCCGCCGTCATGCACGCCGATGAGCTCAACAGTGCGCTGACGGAAAAGCTGGGCTATCCGGTCTACCACTATCATCTGCATGTAGTTGCCCTGCCCGTGGTGGAAAAAGAAGTCCGGTATTCCAAGCGGTGTAAAGATCCGGAACTGGTCGGAAAGGTCAAATCGGTCATCCATCAGATCAGCCACTCCAAGAAGTGGGCCTCGCAGAAGGTCACGGATGAAGATGGGAAATCCCACATCATCAAATCCTACAGTCTCCTGCAGGACCGTTTCTTTGAGCACATGCGCGACGCCGGGTTCGAGGACTTCGAGCGCGGTGAGCGCGGCAGCACAGCCCAGCATCTGTCGGTCACGGAGTTCAAGGTCAAACAAGAGCAGCAGCGGCTTGCAGATATCACGGACGAGAAACTTGCGGCTATTGACGCATTGGATCGTTTGGCCGAGGAGGAGATTCAGAAACAGGAAGAATTGGACAAGCTCGAAAAGCAGACCGAAAAGGCAGAAAAGAAACTGGATTCCGTTGTGCCTGTCGTGCAGGACGCCGAGACATTTGCCCGGAACAACATCAGCTATTTCGAGGATCTGATCCCGGAGGCCGGAGCGCTGGAGAGTGCGAAGAGCTATCGAGAGCATAAGATCATGCCGCTGGTACAGAAGCTCAAGGAAAAGTTTCTGGGGCTGTACCGAACGATCCTTGATCTGAAGAAAAGGCTGGAGGGCCTGCAAAAAAGGCTCAGCAAAGCGGAACGGGATCGGGATCATTACACGGAGCAGTTGGAAAAAGAACAGGAAAAATGCGGTGAACTGCAGCAGGATTCCGATGATCTGCACCGGGTCAGGCGTGCCTTTGGCTCAGAGCGGATCGACGTGATTATTGCTTCTGAGCGTCAACAGGAGGCGGAGATCGAAGCGCAGCGCAAGGCTGTGGAGCAGCAGCAAAAACTGGCGCGCAAGCGCTCTGATCGAGACGCGCGCTAAGGGGCGGTCTGTTTTGACCGGCCTTTATTCTATTACGAAAAGAGGTGAAACCAATGCAGGAAATATCACAACTGCCGGAGTGGTTCGACGGGAAGAAGGTCAACGAGATCCTGTTTTGCCAGGAGTTCCTGGCAGAACACCCGATGGTCTGTGTGAAAGGAACCTTCTTCACGGTGGACAAGCGGATCACCGACGAGCGCGAACTGAAAAAGCTGATCTATGACAAGCTCAAGGGAGCGGTCAGCAGCGGCGTGGCCAAGAAACTGGACAGCATCCTGGAGGTACTGCGGTCAGAGGCCTATCTGGAAGATCTACCGCTGCAGACCGACCGCGTCCATGTGGCAAACGGAACGCTGTACCTGGAAGGTGCATTTGCCGAGGACAAGGAATACTGCCGAAACCGGCTGACCGTAGCCTATGCCCCCGACGCACCTGCGCCGGAGCGCTGGCTCAGTTTTCTCCATGAGCTTTTGGACGCGGAGGACATTCCCACGCTGCAGGAGTATATGGGCTATTGCCTGATCCCTACGACCAAGGCGCAGAAAATGCTGATGCTGGTGGGTAAAGGCGGCGAGGGCAAGAGCCGGATCGGGTCGGTGCTCCGGGCCATTCTCGGTGACAACATGGTGAACGGAAATCTGAACAAGGTGGAGACCAACCGCTTCGCCCGTGCGGATCTGGAGCACGCGCTGCTGATGGTGGACGACGATATGAAGACCGAGGGCCTCCCTCAGACCAACTACCTGAAATCCATCATAACAGCGGAGCTGCCCATGGACCTGGAGAAAAAGAGCCAGCAGAGCTACCAGGGTGAGCTGCACTGCCGCTTCCTCGGTTTTGGCAACGGCTCGCTGAAAGCGCTCTATGACCGCAGCGACGGTTTCTTCCGCCGCCAGATCATCCTGACCACCAGACGCAAGGCCAAGAACCGCGTAGACGATCCCTTCCTCTCGGAAAAGCTGATTGCCGAGAAGGAGGGGATTTTTCTTTGGATGCTGGAAGGGCTGAAGCGCCTGATCGACAACAACTACAAGTTTACGATCAGCGAGAGGGCAAAAGAGAACATGACGGAAGCTGTATCCGACGGCAACAACATCGTCGAGTTCATGGCCTCCGAGGGCTATTTCCGCTTCAAGGCAGACTACGAGGTCACCACCAAGGATCTGTACGCGGTGTATAAGCTCTGGTGTGAAGACAATTCTCACAAGCCTCTGAGCGAACGGAGCTTCAGCCTGTTCCTCCACGAGAACGAGGATCGCTACAATCTGGAAGCCACCAATAATATCTATCTCGGGAACGGCCGGAGAGTCCGCGGCTTTATGGGCATCGAACTGCTGGTCAAGCCCGACAGTTTTTGAAAAAGAACAAAAAAGATCCGTACATGCGTACCAGCGTACAGATCAAACCGGGCTGTAGTACGCATGTACAGATGTACGGATAATTTCAACTCTTATCTATATTTTTATCTTCGCTGAAAGGAGGAAGTGCTTATGAATGAAACCGTGGCTGCTGTGAATCAGCCGAAGACTCAGTTCAAGGATTACCCGGATGTGCTGACGGTACAGCAGACCGCAGAATTACTCTCGGTATGCAAGAACACCATCTACAAGCTGATCCGCGAGAATGATCTGCCTTGTCGGCGGATCGGATCGGCCATCCGGATTCGGAAGAACGATGTGATGGACTATATACGTCAGTAAGAAACTGTGAATCAAACAAATGAATTATGTGCTTGAACAGCCCGCTGTAGCAGGTTATAATGACCTTGCAACAGCGGGCTATTTTTGCACCTGTCATCGAAAGGAGAAATGATAACCATGACAGGCAGCCTGCAAACCAAAAATAATATCTACTATATCGTTTTGAACACCTATGAAAACGGCAAACGGAAGCAGAAGTGGATCAACACGGAGCTTCCGGTAAAGGGCAACAAGACCAAGGCACAGAAGCTGCTGCGAGAAACCTTGGAGAATCATGAAAAGGCGGAGGCGCTGCGTGCCCAGCAAGAGGCGGATCGGGCCAACATTCCCTTTGTGGACGCAATCAAGCTGTGGTATGCCGACAAAACCGGAGACTTTGAGCATCCCATCGACGAGGTGACCAAACAGGGCTATGAGACTTTGATGAAGAACCATGTCTTCCCGTATTGGAAAGAGAAGGGAACCCTGCTCCGCGAGATCACCAAATTCAATCTCCAGGACTATATCAACGAGAAAGCAAAGAATGGTCGACTGGATGGGAAAGGCGGTCTGGCTCCCCGAAGCCTGCGGCTTTTGAAGAACATTCTCAATCAGACTCTGCTTTACTGCGTGTCTGAAGGGATGATCTCCATGAATCCCTGCCAGTTCGTAAAGCTTCCGGTCTGCGAGCGGTATGAGGCGCATTTCTATACCAAGTCCCAGATCGATGAACTGCTGGAGAAGATCAAGGATGAGCCCTTGTATCCGCTGATCCGTATGACAGCTCTGTACGGGCTGCGCCGCAGCGAGGTGCTGGGCCTCTGTTGGGACTGTGTGAACTTTGAAGCGGAGACCATCAGCATTCGCCGCACGGTTTCCAAGGTCACCACCGTAGTCGCCAAGGACAAGACCAAGAACACGTCCAGCCGCCGCTCATTTCCCATGACGCCGGAGATTAAAGAACTCCTGCTGAACCTGAAAGCGCAGCAGGAGAAGGACAAGCAGTTCTTTGGAGACACTTACCACGACTGCGACTCTGTGTTCCGATGGAGCGACGGCAGGCCGTTCTCGCCGGACTATGTGTCGGACAAGTTTCCCAAACTGTTGAAGGCCAACGGGATGCCGCATATCCGTTTTCACGAGCTCCGTCACAGCGCCGCCAGCAATCTGCTGAACATGGGCTTTTCGCTCAAAGACGTGCAGGAATGGCTGGGACACAGTGACATCAAAACTACGGCCAACACCTACGGGCATCTGGACGCCAAGCGGAAGCTGTCCATGGCCGAGGCGCTGGTGAGCTGAAAAGAGGCCTGTTTCCAAGCCAAAATGGGTGTTAGAAACTGTTAGAAAAAGTGTTAGAAGAGCGCTTGGATGCACTTCAAATGGGAATCTCTGCCAAAATCAAAATGGGGCGCAAAGTAAGAAAAAAGTCCCAAATCCTTTCGGATTTAGGACTTTCTCTAATGCGTCGTACCCGACGTTGATGGTGGAGATAAGCGGGATCGAACCGCTGACCTCTTGAATGCCATTGAGCGCCTCACAACTTTTGGCGGTGAAAAAGTTCGCGAAATCGCAAATATCAAATCATTTTAAAAACTATTTTTAATGGTCAGAACATTGTGTTTCTTCTTCATTCCAGTCAAATTTACAGTCGGGAATTTTGGCTTATATATAAGTATATAGAGGCTCCCGAAGCCCGTAGAAATCCGACTGGAATCATCTATCAGGCAACAATTATGGGCAGTACAGAATTGAATCCCATGTTTTCATTCAAGAGGTCACCCGACTTGGTTTTTGAAATGCTTCCTGCATAGGGAGTAAACATGAAAATCTAATGTGTCTGGAAGAAATGACTGTAAAAATGACTGGAATTGATTCGTACCTAACAGGATATTCAACTGGAATAACCTATAGAGTTTTAGAAGGAGACAACTATAATGACCATCCAATACCATAAATCCGGAGATTATTATCTCCCCAATCTTGTGTTTGAAGATACCGAAGTACAGCCTATTGGCAAGTATGGCCGGATGCGCAAATGCTATTTGAAGGAGCACCGTCCGGCACTGTACTCCAATCTGCTTCTGTCCGGGAAGTTGTTTCAGCATTTGGCCGAAATCGACGGAGCCTGTGAGGAGCGCTTGGAACTGCTTATCCGGCAGATGACCAAACAAGAAGGTGTGACCGAAGCGCTCAAGGCCACTGATCAGATGGAATGGGTGCGCCGCATGAACAGCATTCAAAACCGCGCCGAAGAGATCGTGCTAAGCGAGCTCATCTACTGCTGAGGGGGTGTTAAGATGCTGATACTGGAAGATCTTTACCTCGGTGATATTCGCCCCAGCGAGCGCAGCTTCAAGCGCAACAGCCAGTATGCGAAAGCTCTGGATGAACTTGTGAAAGCCGGAGATGCGCTGACCGACACCCTCACCGAAAAGCAAAAGGAAATGTTCGAAGACTACATGACCGCCCAGCGGGAGGTCAACGTGCTCACCGATTGCGAGACATTTATCTACGCTTTCCGTCTGGCCGCAAAGATCATGATCGATGTGCTGACCAACGGGACGATGAAGGAAATCTAAATCATTCAAAGCGAGGATGGGACGATGATCCCATCCTCGTTTCCTTTTTCCGTTACACCTGCACGCACTCGTCTTTTCCGGGGAAAGGCTGTTGCCGATGTTTCAGGGAACCTGATACGCCGCGGAGAAACGGTTGACCGAGGTGCGCTTTTCCACGATGGCCTTGAGCATGGCGTTGCTTTCCGTGATGACACGGCCGCAAAGTCTGCTGATACCCAACTTCAGCAGTTCTGGGCAGCAGGTGACTGTCGGCCCGGTGAGAATAACCTCGGCGTTCCGGCTCAGTTCCAGCAGGCGCGGCATGGTCTTATTGATGGCGGCACTGCCGGTGATAATCACGAGATCGCACAGCGGCAGATAGAACTCACTTGCGCTGTCCGGCAGGGCTCCGGCCTTTTCTTCTCGGTCCATGATGAACAGCTTTTTGGCGGAGATAAAATCCTCCTGCGTCATGTTGCTGTGGCCGATCATCATGCCCACCATCCCCACCGTGCGGCCGCGGATCTCGACGCCGTCCAGCGTTTTGGCGTCAGTCTTTACAAAGCCGCAGCCGTCGTGGTTATAGAAGGCGTTGACCGCGGCGAAGGACTCGCTGGCCTCCTCCATATTCCAGGAGAGCATGGCCTGTCCGGCCTGACTGAGCGGCAAGCCGAGCAGACTTTCAAACATCCGCGCCACGGTCTCGCCCGGGGTGTGCATGGCGACTCCGGTCCGTCCGTCGCTGAGCACCGCCGCTGTCCAGGAGATCCCGTGCACCAGCTTTTGAACCGTCAAGTCCCCCGGCAGACCTGTCTGGAGGATTTCGTAATAGGACGTGTCGATCATCTTACCGGATCCAGGCGAGCGTCTGCTCCCGCAGCCAGTCGGCCCACTCCTGCACGCCCTCGCCGGTCTTGGCGCAAATGGGGATGACCTTCATGTTGGGATTCAGGCGCCATACATACTCTTTGCACTTCTCAAGATCAAAGTCAAAGACGTTCATCACGTCGATCTTGTTGATGAGCAGCACGTCGCAGATCGTGAACATCAGCGGGTATTTCAGCGGCTTGTCATGGCCTTCCGGAACGGAGAGGATCATGGCGTTCTTGACCGCGCCGGTATCAAACTCCGCCGGGCAGACCAGGTTGCCGATGTTTTCCAGAATGGCCAGGTCCACGTCCTCTGTGCCGAGATTTTCCAGTCCCTGCCGTGTCATGTGTGCATCCAGATGACACATGCCGCCGGTGTGGAGCTGGATTACCTTGACCCCGGTCTTTTCAATGGTGGCCGCGTCCACGTCCGAGTCGATATCGGCCTCCATGACGCCGATGCGCAGCTCGTCCTTCAGCGCCTCGATGGTGCGGCGCAGCGTTGTAGTCTTGCCCGAGCCGGGAGAGGACATAAGATTGAGCAGAAAAGTTTTGTCCGCTTTCAGCTCTTTTCTGAGTTCCTCCGCCCTCCGATCGTTGTTTTCCATCACGCTCTGTTTGACTTCGATGACTTTGAATTCAGGCATTTTCATTTCCTCGCTTTTTCTATCTATACTGCATGTTCAGGTTTTCCGGGCCGAGGCGTCACCTTTTCACATAGGTGAAGGTCGAGGCGATCTCCTTGCTGTCGTAGATCCCTTCGATCCCCTCGGCAAGCGGCTTGCGCGTTACGGCAAGATACACGCCCTTTTTCTCCACATTGAAGAAGATCCGGCCGTCCTCATCCGTATGCAGGATACGCTCGAAATACTCTTTCCCGTCATAATGGATCACAGTCACCGTCGCCTGTTTAACCGGGAAGCGGTCGTGGATCAGGGTCAGATGCAGGACTTCCGCGTCCGGCTCCCAGGGCTCCGGCACGAAGCTCACGCGGGATTCGTGGATGAAATTGGCCTGGCCCTCCGTCTCGCCGACCGCAATGCAGGTCTCATAGATCTGCGGGTAATTCTTGGCGTCCAGGATATCCGGATAGGTCCGTCTGTCGCCCTCCAGATATTCGTCCTTTTCATTCCGGACATAGTTGTTGTCGTAGATTGCCATGATCGTGTGAATGCCGCGGGAGAGCGGCGTGAAGTTCAGCTCATAATAGTCGCCCCACTCATCTCCCGGCCCTTTTACCGGCGCGAGTGCGATCCGGTTCCCGGCCTCGTCACAGACGAAAGCCCGGAATTCGTCCAGACGGAAGAAGCCGTCCGGCCGCATATAGTGACCCCAGCGCAGGATGGCGTGGACTTCCTCTCCCGGTTCGTAGACGGATTTATCCGTCACGATCCAGGCCTCGTGCCCGTAAACCAGATAGTCGGTGGTGTCGATTCCCCTTCTCATGTTTCTCCTCCTGTGATGTATGTGATTTCTATTCGAAAGCTCAGTTTTGCCGTTTCCTTTTACTGATTAGTCCGTTTTCGGAGCAATAGTATACGCACATGCCGAGAGCTGTGAGTCCCCAGGTGACCGGGTAGGCGGCCGCCACGCTTTGAATGCTGCGGGTGTGCGGGACGATCCAGAACAGAAGCGCCGAGCGGATCAGGCAGAGGTTGAGCAGCACGATCAGCATGGGCACTTTTGTTTTGCCCTGACCGCGCAGACTGTCTCCAAGGATCTGATGAACCGGGTACAGCACGTAATACGGGAACGTTACCGCGATGATTCGCCGTCCCAGGGCAATGACAGAGGGTTCCTTGATAAACAGGCGAAACAGCGCCGCGCCGAAGAGCAGCGATACGGCGGAGAGGATCGCCGTCAGTCCCAGCGAGATCAGAAGGCAGTCGCGCGTACCCCTTCGGATGCACGCGAACTGCCCTGCGCCGCAGTTCTGCCCGCTGAAGGTCATGATCGCCTGGCCCAGCGCCATGATCGGCAGATAGATGATCAGCTCCACCTTGAAATACGCGGTAAAGGCCGCAATCGCATCGGCGCCGAAGGCGTTGATATGCGCCTGTACCACCACGTTGGACAGCGTGATCACCAGTGCCTGCGCTCCGGCCGGCAGACCGATGGCGACGGTCTTTTTCAGCAGTGCCGGATCAAAATGGATCCCCCGGAGGCGCAGCGCAAAGGCGTTATCCAGTCGGCACAGCTTCCGCGCAACCAGCGCCGCCGCTACGGTCTGGGAAAAGAGTGAGGCCCAGGCCACGCCCACAACGCCGTTTGCCAGCACGCGAAGCAGCAGCCAGTCGGCCGCCACATTGACAAGGCCTCCCACCAGTTGGGCAAGAAGCGGGTTTTTCGAATCCCCCAGCGCCCGCAGCATTCCCGCGCCGAAATTATACGCGACGATCGAGGGCAGTGAGAGAAAATAGATCCGCAGATAGGCCTCCGCGTTTGCACGGATCTCCTCCGGTGTGCGGATCAGGCGCAGATAGCCCGGCGCAAGCAGCCAGCCGAGCAGGGCGAGAACGATCCCTCCCGCCAGAGCAAGCGCCGCGGTGTTGCCGATCGCACGGCGCAGCTTGTCCGTGTCACGCTCGCCCCAGCTCTGTGCGATCACAACGCCTGCGCCCACGGCCAAACCGCCGAAGAAGCCGATCAGGCAGGTGATCAGCAGCGTGCTGGCTCCGATCGCCGCCGAGGCGGTCTTGTCGATCTCGTTGCCTACAAAGATCAGATCGACGGTGCTGTATAACTGCTGCACCAGCGTCCCCAACAGCAGCGGGAGCGCGAAACGCAGCAGCTTTTGTATGATCGGGCCTGTTGTCAGGTCCTCGTTTCTTTGATTCATAGCATGTAGTTGAGTTTAACAGTATAATAGCCCCCCGAGTGACCGGCTCGGAGGGCTATAGCAAGAGAGATCCTCGGCTGCCTTTGTGTCGGAGAGGTGAAAGAGACACATGGATTGAGGGGGATCCGGGCAGCCGATCAAGCATCTGATCTGATAAGAGCATAACAGAATTCTCGGCCGTGCGGAAGCCCCCCTGGGGGATGAAATTTGAAAAATGATTTGTTTTATTTCGCCGTGCCGGAAAGCAGAAACAGCGAGTCGTTATCACAGATACAGTCGATCGCGAAGAATTCCCGCCAGAGTTTGGCTTCCTCCTCCGCAGGGAGCAGCTGCCTTGCAAGGCCGCCCGGCATGATGCTGCCGAGCGTGTTCATCCGGTCGCGGCCAAAGGGGAACGCCACCGTAAGCCGCCCGCGGGGCAGCAGAAGCTCTCGCGCTTTTTTCAGAAAGTCACGCGGCTGCAGGAAGTGGTGATAGGCGTTGAAAGACACGATCACCTCATAGCCGGGCTGCTCAAGCTGCAGGAAGTCAGCCTGGGTCAGATGGATGCGCGGATCGGCACCGTACTTTTTCTGCGCCAGACGGATCATCTCCCCGGAGATGTCCACACCCTCGATCTCACAGGCTCCGCCGTCCATGAGATCGGCAAACATCGCACCGCTGCCGCAGCCGACGTCCATCACACAGGCGCCGCCCCGGTGGATCGAGGCCATGGCCGTGACGATGCGGGCGGCCTTGGCCTCCGCATAATCGTCGTCCCAGATTGAGGCGACAGAATCATAGTATTCAGCGATCTGCATGAGTTTCCTCCTTGCGCAAATCACACACGAGCCATTTCCTTAATTCTTGATTTCCAGAACAGAGTCGACCAGCTTTTTCGTATAGGCCTCTCTGGGCTGACGGATCACCTGTGCCGTCAGGCCCTCCTCCACTAGCGCGCCGTCCCGCATGATCATCACCCGGTCGCACAGGCAGCGGATCACCGCCAGATCGTGGGAGACAAAGATCGCGGAGGTATGGCTCTCGCGGCAGATCCCGGCAAGCAGATGCAGAATCTGCGCCTGGGAGGACACGTCAAGCGCACTGGTGATCTCGTCGCAGAGCAGGATCTCCGGCTCCACGGCCATCGCACGGGCGATCGCCATGCGCTGGCACTGCCCGCCGCTGAGCTGGCGGGGCGTGCGATCCATCAGTTCACGCTGCAATCCCACCCGCTCGGCCAGCGAGGCCAGGTCGAGCGGCGCGCTTCTTCCGCGCAGATTGCGGACCGACTCGGTGATCGACTCCGCGATCGTACGGCGGGGATGGAAAGAGGCGGGTGCGTTTTGAAAGATCATCTGCATTGCCCGGTATTCCTCTTTGGTGCGCCGTGTCGACAGCTCTCTGCCATGGAGCAGGATGCTGCCCGCGCTGGGCGCTTCCAGGCCGGAAATAAGCTTTAAGAGCGTGGACTTGCCGCTGCCGCTCTCTCCCGCGATGCCCAGGATCTCCCCGCTCTCAAGGCGAAAATCGATCCCTTGCAGCGCGTGGATCACGGTTTTTTGCTGCTCATAGCGCTTGGCAAGGCTTTTCCCTTCCAGAACGATCATGGCATGGCCTCCTTCCCGCCGCAGCAGGAGACGAAGTGGCCGTCTCCCACCTGCCGCATGGCATAAGGCGCATGGGCACAGGCCTCCGCCGCCCGAGGGCAGCGGTCACAAAACTCGCAGCCGAGCTCCGCGGGGCCGGTCATCGGCGGGCTGCCGGGCAGGCCGTCGGGCATCGTCCCGTCCAGGCTCGGGATCGCCGCGCGCAGACTTTTGGTATAGGGGTGCTGTGGATCGCACAGCACGTCACAGGCCCAGCCAAACTCCACCAGCCGCCCGGCGTACATGACGCCGATATGGTCGGCCAGAAAATGGGCCAGGGCCAGATTGTGGGTCACGATGATCTGTGTCACGCCGTTTTTGTCGCGCAGCCGTTTGAGCTCCTCGGCCACCTGCAGCTGGATCGTGGCGTCCAGCGCGCTGGTCGGCTCATCGCAGAGCAGGATCTCCTGCTCGAGCAGCAGGGCCAGGGCCAGCGCCACACGCTGGTTCATGCCGCCGCTGAGAGCGAAGGGACACTCACCAAGGACGCGCCGCCAGTCGACGAGCTCCACCTTGGCAAAAGCCTCCGCCACCTTGGCTTCAAAGGCTTTCGGGTCGTATTTCCCGTGACTTTTGAGCGTTTCGATAAACTGCCTGCGATAGCTGCGGATGGGGTTGAAGGTCGCCTCCGGCGTCTGGAAGACGATGCCCATTTTCTCGCAGCACACCTTTCGCCGCTGTTTTGGCGGGAGGGCGGAGAGCTCCGTGCCCTCCAGTGTGATGGCGCCGGAGAAAAGCCGGATCTCGGGCGCGGCCATCAGGGCCTTGAGCAGGGTGCTCTTGCCGCAGCCGCTCTCCCCCACGAGGCAGAGGATCTCGCCCCGCTGCAGGGAAAAGGACACGTCCGCGGCGGCGGGGCGGTCGCCGTATCCGACACAGAGCCGGTCGAGCGTGAGAATCGTGTCGCTCATGTCTCCGCCTCCTTTGCTTCCAGCGCGTCGCGCACACAGTCGCCCAGATAGTTGAAGACCATCACCGTGATGATCGTGGCGACGGCCGGGGCGAGCACCGCCCAGGGGGCCAGCTGCAGATAGGCGCGGGAGGTGTTGATCATGCTGCCCCACTCCGCCTGCGGCTCGATCACGCCGATGCCCAGAAAAGAGAGGCCCGCGATACCGATCATCATGACGCCAATCTGGGTCGCCGCCGTGACGAGCAGCGGCCCGAGCATGTTGGGCAGCAATGATTTTATCATGATCGTCCAGCCGGAGCAGCCGGAAAGCCGGGCGGCGTGGACGTAAGGTTCTTCTTTCAGACTCAGCACCTGGGCGCGGGCCAGACGCGCATAGAGCGTCCAGCCGCTGATGCCCATGGCAAGCATGGCGTTGCCCATGCCGCCTCCCAGGATGCCCGCCACCGCGATGGCCAGCACCATCTGCGGGAAGGCCAGCATCACGTCCGCAAGGCGCATGATCAGCGTGTCGACCACACCGCCGTACCAGCCGGCCAGCAGACCGAGCACGGAGCCAAAGAGAAACGTGAGCCCCACCAGCGCCACCGCAGAGAAAATGGAGGTTCTCGCCCCCATCAGCACGCGCGAGCAGACGCAGCGGCCGTAGCGGTCTGTGCCGAAGGGAAACTGCGCGCAGGGCGCGCGGTTCATATCCGCCGCGGAGGTGGCATAGGGGTCGTTGGGGCAAATGAGCGGGGCGATCAGGCTGATGACGACCAGGATCCCGGCCAGGGCCAGAAAAACGATCGCACGGCGGCGGATGCGCTCGGGTGTTTTGATCCGTTTTTTCATGCGCCGCCCCTCTTTCTGCGAAGCCGGGGATCGATCCATGCATAGCAGATGTCGATCAAGAGGTTGATGACGACATACACCGTGGAGGTAAAAAGCACAAAGCCCTGGATCACCGGGTAGTCGCGGTTGCTGATCGCGTCCATGGCAAGCTTCCCCAGGCCCGGCCAGCGGAAAATGGTCTCGATGACGACACTGCCGCCAAAAAGCGTGCCGATGGAGAGTCCCACGATCGTAAGGATGGAAATGGAGGCGTTGTGCAACACGTTTTTCAACACATAGCGCTCCTTTACGCCGCGCAGCCTGGCGCCGGAGACGTAAGGTTTGCCCAGCTGCTCCAGGATCTCCGCCCGGAACTGGCGGATAAAGCGGCCGCAGATCGGGATGGACAGCGCCAGGCAGGGCATTACGAGCCCCTTCACGCTCTCTTTCGCCGTCAGCGGCAGCAGGTGCGCTTTGACGCACAGAAAGTACATCAGCAGCACCGAAATCAGAAAGTTCGGCAGCGAGTTGCCGGAGAAGCTGAAAAGCCGCGTGATATCGTCCAGAAGCGAGTCTTTGCGGAGCGCTGTGAGGATGGCAAGCGGAAGCGCCACCAGGAAGGCCAGCGCAAGACTGCCGAGTGCGAGGATCGCTGTATAGCGCAGCGCTTTGACAAGCTTCTCCGCCACAGGGAAGCCGTCCTTATAGCTTTCACCCAGATCAAAGCGCAGCGCATGGAGCGCCCAGTCGCCGTACTGCACCAGGAAAGGCCGGTCGAGGCCCATGCTTTCTCTTGTTTTCTCGATGATCTCCTCCGAGACGGCCACGCCCTGGGCGTTGAGCTTTTTCATCGCCGCGTCGCCGGGCGAGAGATACATCAGCAAAAACGTCAGGAAACTGACGGCGATCAGGATGCCGACAAGGTGCAGCAGTCGTCTGCCTATGTATTTGACCATCGGTCAGTTTCCTCCTTTCATGCAATTTGGGGCCGGTGTAGACGCACCGGCCCCATCGGATCATTGGGTTTTATGCGATATCCGTCTCAGGCGTGAGGCCATAGAAGTCGAAGGGGATGTCCTCCGAGAATCCGGTGACGCCGGGCCTTGCGACAGAGACCTTGTTGAACAGGCCGACGTAGCCGAAGGCGTTGTCGTCGATGCTCATCTGGACGATCTGGTTGGCAAGCGCGGCACGCTGATCGATATCAGTCTCAAACTGGAGCTGATTGATCAGCGCCTCGGACTCGTCGGTGGGGAAGCCGGCCTTGGCCCACTTGCCGCTCTGGCGGTACAGCGCGTCGACGCAGTAGTAGGGATCGCCGCCCGTATCCGCGATCATGCAGTAGAGCGCGATGTCATAGTCGCCGGTCGCCACATAGCCGGCGTCCGGATCCTCTTCCACGACCAGCGTCGCCTTGACGCCGATCTTCTCGAGCTGCTCCTTCATCAGCAGGGCGAGGTCGGGCAGCTGGCGGGACTTGTAGTGGGCAATGCTCAACTCAAGCACTTTGCCGTCCTTCTCATAAAAGCCGTCGGCACCCAGCGTATAACCGTCGGCCTCCAGCAGGGCCTTGGCCGCGGCGGGATCGGGCGCGGGCTTCGTGACCTGGCCATAGGGCGCGGAAGCAATGAAGGGACCGACAGCCGCGGAGGTCGTGCCCTTGAGGAACTCGGCAATGGCTTCGCAGTCCACTGTCAGGTTGATCGCCGCGCACACGCTGTCATCGAGACGCGTCTGGTTGATCACATAGAATTGCATGCGGGTGCCGGGAATGACCGTGAGATTGTAGCTGGCCGGATCGGCTTCGTAAATCTCCTTGGCGGCCGCGTCCACGCTGGTGTAACAGTCGATCTCCCCGGCCTGCATGGCCAGGAGCTTGGAATCCGCATCCGGCATATAGAAGAGCGTGGCGCCGTCGAGCTTGACCTCACCGTTCCAGTAGTTGTCGTTGCGTACGACCTCCACGTCTCCCTCCGGCTGGAAGGACTGGATCACAAAGGGTCCCGTGCAGATGGGCGCGTTGTCAAAGTCGGTGGTGGCGTCCAGATCCATGACCGCAAACTCGGGGTCCGTCAGCGCGACGAGCATGGTCGGGAAGACATCCGGGGTCGTGATGACAAAAGTCTTTTCGCCTTCAGCGGTGAAGGTGAAGTCCGCCCAGTCATCGTAGCGCTCGTTGACCTCGATCAGACGCTGGAAGTTGCGCGCCACCATATCGGCGGTAACGGGATTGCCGTTGGAGAAGCAGGCGTCCGCCAGCGTGAAGGTCCAGGTCAGGCCGTCTTCGCTGACGCTGGAATCCTTCGCCAGCAGCGGGCTGACAGACATATCCGCGTCGATCCGGTACAGGGTCTCGGTCATGCCGTAGATCTGGGTGTACCAGCCATAGTAGTCCTTATGGGCGTCCAGGCTGGGATAGGCGAAGTTTGTGGCCATCCGCAGCCACTTGGTCTCCTGCGGGGCCGGGGCGGCATCCGCGGCAGGTGCAGCGTCCGCAGCCGGAGCCGGTTCGGCAGCCGGAGCCTCGGCCGGTGCCTTCTGACCGCAGGCCGCGAGGGCAAGGATCATGCACAGTGCAAGCAGAAGCGCAAGGGTCTTTTTCAGATTCTTCATCTTGTTTCCTCACTTTCTTTTGCCTTTTGGGCTTCTGGAAAACAGTATAGACCCCTGCCAAATGCTGCGGAAGCCCCCCTGGGGGATACAAATTTCAACAATTTTTCACACTATTTGTAGGCGGCAAGGCAAAAGATCGGCGTCGGGTTGAAGAATTCGTCGATCTCGGCATAGATGCGCCGGTAGGCACCCATGTCCACCGAAACGCGCTCAAAGCCCGCTTCGATGAGCAGCTGTACGTCCCATTGCGGTCGCGGCCCGTGATAGGCGCCGACCTCCATGGTGATCGCCTCGTTCTCAGCCTTCATGTATTCCGGCACCAGCTTGTGCGCGTGGTTTTCCGGCAGCTCGTGCTCCTCCTCATCCTCCAGCGCCGCGCTGTAATCCGCGTCGAAGTTGATAAGCACGCCGCCCGGTTTTAACAGTCTGTACCACTCCCGGTAGGCCTTTTCGATATGCGGCAGCGTCCAGGTGAGATTGCGCGTCACCAGCACGTCAAAGCTCTCCGGCGCAAAGTCCGGCTCCTCGGCGTCCATGACGGCAAAATCCGCTTGCAGGCCGAGGATCTCCGCCGTCTGCCTGGCCCGGTCGATCATGTCCGGCGTCAGGTCGATGCCCGTGGCCTCGTGTCCCTCGGCCGCGAAAACGAGAGCGAAAAAGCCCGTGCCTGTTCCCAGATCCAGCACGCGCAGCGGACGGTCCTGCGGGATATAGAGGTTAAATTCCCTGAGCCAGCGCTCATGCTTTTCATCTTCAAATTCCCGAATGCGCTGGGTCTGAAAGGCCTCCGCCCGGTGAGACCAGTAATGGGTGATGCGGTGCTTGATCGGTTCCATAGGTCGTTCTCTCTCCGTTTCTTTTGCTTGCTCCCGGCTGTTTTCTGTATTATAAGGGTTCTCTTTTTCCCGCGGAAGCCCCCCGGGGGGATAATCCTTTATTCTGAAAAATCCCTGCCTTTCTGCGCCTTTCCGCATTTTTCACCGCGTATCCCCCCGGGGGGCTTGTGGCGTGCCGCCGCGCATGATACTTTGTAAAAAAAGATTATCGGAGGTTTCTATGCAGGTCAAAAGCATCGCCGGGCATGAACTGACGCCCGGCAAAACCGTCAAGGATCACATCCACGTGGAGGGCACTGAGCTGCACGTGCCCCATGTGCTGCTCTGCGGCGAGCAGCCGGGGCCGACCGTGCTGATTTCCGCCGGCATCCACAACGCAGAATATGTGGGCATCCAGGCGGCCATCGAGCTCTCCAACGAACTGGACGTCTCCGCGCTGCACGGCAACGTGATCCTGCTGCCGCTTGCCAACCGCTCCGGCTTTGAAAACCGCACCATGTCCATGGTCTATGAGGACGGGAAAAACCTCAACCGGGTCTTTCCCGGCGACCGGGAGGGCAGCGAAGCCGACAAGCTGGCTCATATGCTCTTTGAGGTGTTCATCCGAAATGTGGACGCCTACATCGACCTGCACAGCGGCGACGGGTACGAGGCGCTGATTCCCTACGCCTACTATCTGGGCGACACGCCCGCCGAGGAAACGGCGAAGCAAATGATTGACTGTGTCAATGTGAAGTATGTCGTTCGCTCCCGCTGCCGCACCGGCGGTGCATATAACCTCGCCTCCGTCCACGGCGTCCCCAGCGTACTGATCGAACGCGGGCAGCTCTCTCTTTTCAGCCGGGAGGAGATCGAGGCGGACAAGGCTGACGTGCGGAACATCCTCCGCTGCCTGGGTGTGTTGCCCGGTGAGGCGATGCGCTATCCTAAGACGCAGCTGCTGGAATACAGCGACGACGCGCCCTGCACCGGCTGCTGGTATCCGGAGAAAAAGGTCAGCGACGTCTTCCGCAAGGGCGAAAAGCTGGGCGAGATCCGGGACTACTTCGGCCGCAGCCTCTTTGTGGAGTACGCGCCGGATGACGGCGTTCTGCTGCACCAGTGCGCGTCGCTGAATATCATTGAGAAAGGCCCGATGGTGACTTACGGTGTCCCGACAGACGATATTATCTGAAAATAAAAGCTACTGGACCGGCCGCGCCGCGTCCTATTCCCAGGTCAATCAACTGGAGCTTGCGACCGAACAGCGCCGCAAATGGAGCGACTGCCTCCATGCCGAGATCGTGCGGCAGTTTCCGGACAGCGTGCCGGGATCTCTGCGCATGCTGGAGGTGGGCACCGGCCCGGGCTTCTTTGCCATCCTCCTGCGGGAACTGGGCTATGATGTGACGGCCATCGACCTGACGCCCGCCATGCTGACCGAGGCAAAGAAAAATGCCGGCGAGCTTGCCGGCAAGATTCGATGGATGGAGATGAACGCAGAGGCGCTGGATTTTGCGGACGCTTCCTTTGACGTGGTGGTCAGCCGCAACCTGACCTGGAACCTGCCCCATCCCGACAAGGCCTATGCCGAGTGGGCGCGGGTGCTGAAGCCGGGCGGACTGCTGTTGAACTTTGACGCCAACTGGTACGCCTATCTCTTCGACGACGAGGCCCAGGCCGCCTACGACCGGGATCGGGCCAACAGCGCCGAGCAGGGCGTGTGGGATCAGAACGTGGGAGAGAACTTCGACGTGATGGAGGACATCGCCCGCCGCGTGCCGCTTTCGAATATCCGCCGCCCGAAATGGGATCTTGCGCTGCTGCGCGGCCTCGGCCTGCGTGCGGAAGCCAATGAGCAGATCTGGCAGCGCCTCTGGTCAGAAGAGGAAAAACTGAATTTCTCGTCCACCCCGCTGTTTCTTGTGCGAGCGGTAAAGACAGGTGAGTATGCTTGATGTGTTGATCGATAGTCCGATGAAAGAAATCTGAATATCAACGAATGTGCCGGAAAGAGTTGAGCGCTCCTTCCGGCACATTTTCTTATTTGAGAATCAAACTAATCCGGCGCTGTACAAGACGGCTGAGCAATTCGAGCCTGTTTTCGCTGATTGGGATTCTCGGATGGTTTTCAAACTGAAAATCCTTCAGCTTTTCCAGGTCGGCGCGGATTTCATCTGTCATCAGACCGCGCGCGGTGATGATGAAATCGCGTCCCAGCTTCGGACGGCAATGATCGATATACCAATCCGGCGCGGCCAAGGCATCTTCGTCTAGCTCCGGGAACAGGGCACGGTTGTTATCAAAAACCGGTGCCATGCCGATGATCGCCATGGTTTGGTTGTCAAACAGGAAGCCAAAGTTTCCGTAGTGGCGATCCGGATTCAACGCAACCGCGTCGAGCACACACATCCGGCGGAAGTCGCTGTCACTGCCGAGAGCTTGGCAATACTCCAGCAGGCGCGGGATCGTCTGCTCTCCACGGAACACAGCGCTAGCCTTGGCAAGTCCTGTTGCTTCCGTTGTAAACAGCGGGCACTTGCTCACGAGCTTATCATGATAAAGCTCAAGATTATACTGCACTGCATTCGGGCATACGCGCTGTGCCAGCTGCGATACCAGAAATTCAGATACCGGCTCGATCACATGCAGGCCGCTGCCGCTTTTATAAAGCCAGATCCCTGCTTCGTCACGTACCCAACACTTGGCGTAATAGCCGTCCGTTCCAAACTCCGGCGAGGTCGAAGACAGATCGGTCTCGCTGATCACGCCGTCAAAGGCAGCCTCGCTCACAAGTTGGTCAAACTCGTTCTGATACAGAGAAACGCTGCCCCAGCGCAGATCGCTGTCCGCCTCTTTCACCCAGAAGGTATCATTCAGGCTCAGCGCATGAGTAACGCGGAGAAAGCCCTCCAGATCATCGCAGCCGTAACGCTCCAGCAATTCCTTGATATGCTTGCGGTGCTTTGGGGCCTGCCGCCGCGCGAGGAAATCGCTGAGCTTGCCATATCCGATTGGCCGCAACTCTGTCAGCCATTCGAGTTCCGCAAATTCCGGCTCGTCAAAGGCGTTGCGCTCGCAGGCAAAGCGGAGCACGGGCAGATCCCGGTTCACCAATACATATTCTCTTGTCATGCTTCCGCCTCCCTTCATAAATAATTGTAGCTCAGTATGACCATATTTACAACTTTTTTCATGTTTTCCAATAGCGGAAGATTGGATAATCTCTTAAAAGGCTTTTTTGCTCTTCTGGGATCTTGCTAAAGTGCGTTTTTGCAGCAATCATATTATCTAATATCATATATGCCCCAACACGAACAACCTCTTCTTGGGAAGCGTCATCCGCAAATTGGAAGATTTCAATTTGGTCCTCTTCGGTCAACTTGCCCATTCGCTTTAGCGTTTGCCACAAATTGATCTTCCGTACTGTTATGGAGAGATCTTCCTCTGGAATATCAAGTTCAACAAGCCAGCTTGCAAGACTATATGCACATTGTAGCAGATCCGCGCGAGCATCATTGCTTTTGTCATAGGCAGACAATAGCTTTAACACGGTTTGGTTTGCACACCCGAAAATGTGCTTGTACTCGGAGAGTTCTTGATATGATTCAACCAGCCTGTCGAGATTAATGTTGGCGAAGTCGAGGTAATTATCGGCGTCAAGAATATCATATCGGGACGTGAAAAGCTGTTTTCCCCCATCATCGTAAGCAAACCATATAGGCGCGGAATTGAAATCATACACATTGTATGTACCGGCATCATCAACTTTGGCAAAAGCGAGAATAAGCTTTTTGCCGTAATAGTCCATTCTAGCAGCAATTGGGATATCTGCTTTAAGATTCTCGACAGCTTTGTTTTGAACTATGCCTCGATAAAGCCGTTCGGTATTCCGCACATCGGCATCTGTGGTTTTTTGAATGATTATATGTGGATCGAGCTTAAGAGCATCCAGGACCGCTTTGACTTTTTTATAATACTCTAGCTGCTCCTTGAGCACTGGTACTCGATCGGCCCAACCGGCATTTGCGACAGCGGCCGGAAGAGTTATGTCGTTGATCTGCAACTCACCGTGTTCGATGAATGCGATTATAAACTCTATATCGGTGATCGCATCAACAAGATTCTTCGTAAGTGTGTAATTGAAGCTGAATTTCTGGCCTTCACCAATGATTCGAAAGCTCTGGCCAATGCAATATTCTACACGTTCAGCACTTGTGATTCTGCGTGCAGAGGAATAATAGGTTTTTCCGCCAACAGAGATATTGTGCTTGACGTCTTCCGGGATTTGAATGCCCATCGGAATCATCTCTAACGGCTGCGGGGCATCGCTCCCCTTGATCTTTGCATAAAGGTAAGGGGTGCTTTGAAGCAACACGCTCCGCATATTATCCTTTTGATGCCCGAAAGCAAGGACTGACATGGTGAGCCCTTCAAGAACCCCCTCTTTCTCCAATTCTTCAATGGACTTTAATTCTCGAAGTGCAAAACTGCGTTGTTTCTGCATGTCTTCATAGTAGTTCATGCAGATGGATACCATCTTCTCTGGGTCTGTTGGAAACGGTTTGCACTCGACCGGGATTGTTTTTTTGCCTGCATTTTGATTTTTCAAGATCCTGATCCTTATAGGCAGCAGACTTTCGTAGTATATCCGCTTGCGTTTACCGTCTTTGCTGATATAGACGACAAACAGAATAATACCACCATCACGGAGGTAATTATCAATGTCGTCTAATCCCATCCTGTACGTGATTTTTTCCGGATGGGAATCTTTGATGGCACCTTTGACTTGAACTGGGATCTTTTTGACCCCGGCCTTCTTCTTGCGTGTATTTGAATAGAGATAGATGTTGCCATCCCAAGACGGTTCTTTGTCGCCTTCATTGATAAATGGCGAGAGTCTATCCGTAGTTGCTATAGCTTCTTTCAAATATGAAGTTGCAATAATCTCTATATCCATAGCGTTATTTAGGCCTTATACATCATTCTCGTCAGGATTTTCGTCCACAACAATTGCATCAATCGGATATACCAACGCGTTAATTCTTTGCTCCTTTTCAAGCAAGAATCGCTTGTTATAGAATACATCTGCGTATGAGATGACAGTGTTCATTTGAGAAATATCGAATGCCGCTCCAATGACGGCTGATACTCCCGGAATCATCTTGCCGACAGACTTCTTTCCAAGGCCTTTCCCAATCTGTTCAAAAACCGCTTTGAAGGCACTGCTCTCCAGGCCTTTGACCCCGGCCTCATCAAGCGCTTTCTTTGCAGCGTTGTTAGCTAGGGCGCGAAGCTGGACGACAAGAAGGCTTGTGCCACCTTTTGAAATCATTTCAGCATATGTTTTCTTCGTTGCCTGCTTTAAGCTCTGTGCCTCCGCAAAAGTCATGATTTTCACTATCGTATTGGAAACCTCGTTAGCATTTGCTGTTGAGGGGCTTAGTGCGTTCATAAAAACATCGCTCGCGATGATGAGCTCCGATGGATCTTCTTTGACATCATAGCCATAGAACATCGCAACAGACTGGACTGCACGATAGCAGATAAACATGCAAAGTACCAGGTTAAACGGGAGACCAGCAAAGCCGAAGAAACCAGTTCCGGCACCTTCAGCCAGGGCGATAGCCAGATCGCCGGTTCTGTAGTTGTTTACCAGCTTTGATATGTCGTAGCCACGAGCTAGGCATATTTCCTCGGCCTTGGTAATGGTATTACCCTTTACAGTCTTGTTGACACGCTTGATGATTGTACTACGCGGGATCGTGTATTTCGCAGCCGTTTCTTCGATCAATTTGAAGCTGGAAACAATGACTTTCATCACCTGTGTGAACAGCTCCTGCTCAGAGATGGTGTTACCCAGATCTTTTGCAATATTCTTTACTGCATTCGGGACAACCTTCGACACTGCTTTTCCTGCTTTGCCAAGCACAGTTGGTTTGCAGAGTTTCTCGTATCTTGCGTTCAGCGTGTCAATAGAGTTTTCTTCCTTTGTATCGATAATTGGGACTGGTACAGAATAAACAGGTCTCTCATCCATGACTCATACCTCTCACCGAATCATTTTTCGCCTTGGTTGGATTTATTGGCTTTCTCCTCGTCCAGATGTGTCCGCAAGATCCTCTCCATGGCCATCGTCACTGTCTGGCCCTTTTCCTCGGCATACGCGCGGAGGTCTTCCATGACCTGGCGATCGACGTAGAAGCTGATCTTCTCGCCGTCTTTCTTAGCTCTGGCCATATCAGTTGCCCTCCTTTGCGCTGAGTTCCTGATACATCTTCATCAGTGCGGCCACGCAGTCCGATTCGGTGAAGTTCTTGACCGGGAAGCCGTAGGCCGCCATGACGGCGCGGTCGTTGGCCTGATGGGCCTTACGCAGCTCCGGCGGCATGGTCAGTTCATCGTAGAGATCGGCCAGACTGGCGTCGGGATAAAGAGCGCGGGCGTCCAGAATGCCCTGCGCCGTCTGCTCAATTCTCGCCTTCTGTTCGTCGGTGGGAGTAGGCCAGGGGAAGTTGTTGTAGATCATTTTGTTAGAATACCGGTAGTCGCTTTTTAGCCTTCCTCCAACAGCTCGAACCCATGCCATGTGAACATTACTTTCCATCACGCCAAAGTGGTATAGTCCGGCATTCGGAACTATTAGGACAAGATTGCTTGCTATAGTTTTTCCATCCATAAAACCCATAGGGATATATCGTCTCCGTTCGGAAGACGCACTTGGAACCAATAAATATGGACTATCCGGATGAGAAATATAGAAGAATAAATGTGGGATATTCGCTTTTTCGCGAGTTGGCGCAGCGGAGCTTTCCAGTCGAAGTTTCCTGACATTATCAACCCGTGTTCGTAAAATCGGGCTGCTCCTGATTGTTGTTGGGCCTACCCCCTTCAACCAAAAGCAGTATCTTGTTTTTCTGTTGATAAATTCTATTGCGCCAACATACGGCCTAATATACTGTTCAAGTTCCGGTTCTTTGTTTATCACCGCTTCACGTTCTTGACCCGTGAGAATCAAATTGCCTCCGTCATTAGGCATATTTCCGAAATCCATAATAGGAACAGCGCAAATTGGTTTAGTTCTATTATCAATGATAACATTTTCAGCGTCCAAGAGGAAGCCGTTGATATTGCTGGCTTTTATACATTTGTTTGATTCGGCAAATATGTATTTCTCAACTCGCGGTATATAACTGAATGAAATGATAACGCAATGAACATGAGCTTTCAATGATGCCTCGCTATCCCATCGGAATGTCCGCCAAGCATAATTGATAACTATACCGTTCTCAAGAAGTATACCTAACAAACTTGCAACCGCTTGTCCCTGCGTAATAGAGTTTGTGGATACTAATGCCGCCTCAATCTGCGTTCCTTTCATGTAATCTGCGGCCTTTTTGTACCAGCAGCACACATAGTCCATATTGCCGAGGTTTTTCCACTTTTTCCCGAACACGTGAACCATGTCCGCTTTCTGTGATGAGGACATAAGCTTTCCGCCCACAAACGGAGGATTCCCCATGATGTAGTTCAACCGGGTCTTATCCACCACGCTCTCCCAATCCAGGCGCAGGGCGTTGCCCTCGACGATGTTGGCATTGGTTTTCAGCGGCAGGAAGTCCAGATCAAGGAGCAGAATCTTCTCCGTCTCCTTCATCATCTGGCTCTCCGCGATCCAGAGGGCGGTCTTGGCCACCGTCACGGCGAAATCGTTGATCTCTATGCCGTGAAACTGGGCGATGCTGACCTGGATGGGATCGGTGACCGCGTCCATGCTGATCTGACCGCGATACAGCTCGGAGATCACTTCGTTTTCCAGCCGACGCAGACTCAGATAGCTCTCGGTCAGGAAGTTGCCGCTGCCCGCCGCTGGGTCAAGGAACTCAAGTCCAGCCAGTTTTTTCTGGAAGGCAAGAAGGCTCTTTTCTTTTGTCTTCCAGACAGGAATGGCCTTGATAGCTTCCAGCTCAGCTACCAGATCGTTCAGAAACAGCGGGTCGATGACCTTATGGATATTCTCGATGCTGGTGTAGTGCATGCCGCCGCTGCGGCGTGTCTCCGGGTTCAGGGTAGATTCGAACACGGCGCCGAAAATCGTCGGACTGATCTCCGACCAGTCAAAGTCTGCCGAGGCGCGGCGGAGCAGCAGATCGCGCAGCTCCTCCGTAAAGGGCGGGATGATGACCGCCTCGTCGGCAAACAAGCCGCCGTTGACATAGGGAAAGGCCGCCAGCAAGGGATCATCGTCTTTCAGATAGGGGTCGCGCTCATCACTCTTTTGGTTGAGCACGCGGAAGAGCTGCGTGAGCCCCTTGCGCATATCCTTCACGGCAAACTGCGCCATGTAGTCATGAAACATCAGGTGCTTGCCAAAGATGCCCGCGTCCTCGGCATACAGGCAGAACACCAGGCGCACACAGAGCTTGTTCAGGTGTTTCAGTGTCTCCGGGTTTTCGGGATCATGGTACTGCTTCAGCAGCCCGTCATACAGCAGCCCAACGACCTCGCCGGCTTTGATGGAGATCTCCATCTCACGCTGCAGGTGCACATTTCCTTTCTCCACGAGGAAGGACAGACGGTAGTATTCCTTCTCCAGATCGGCCAGCTTGATTTTCTCCGGGTCACCGTGCGGCTTTTCCATGTCGTAGACATAGAACTCCTGAAAGTTGCAGGTGACGACCCAGCGCGGATGCTGGGAGAGCGGGAGTTCCGTAATGTACTTCTTGGCCTGCTGAAAGGGATTGAGCATGGAGCCGTCCGACTGCCGGATCGGTTTGTTCAGATCCTTCCCGCTGCCTTTCTGCTCGATCATGACTTTTGTCTCGGAAATATAACCGTCGATAAAACCGGTGGAGCTGTCCAGCTTCACCTGATCTTCAAACGTGATGAACTTCTCTGGCTCGGCCACACCGAAGACATCACGAAGCAGAGAGAGCCAAAACTTCTGGCTTTCTCCTTTTTCGTACCCTTTGTCTTCCCAATACTTCGCAAAAGCTTTCGCTGCTGCTTTCTGTTTCGCCTCAGTCAATGCCACTGAAATCACCTCAAAATCATACTACGGCAATTATATCTCAATTATATAGATAAATCAATCTTTATCTTGATTTAGCCTTGCTTTGTTTGAACGGGGTAAAATAGACGCAGCATAAAAATTACTTCCGCTTGTTGTTCTTGCCTCGTTTGTTGGGCTGGCTCTTAAGGAGAGAAGACTTTTTCAGGATGCTGATCAGGCTGACAAACTCGTCCTTGGACAGCTTGTCGTAATTGATCCCGAGCTGCTTGCAGAACAGGCGGGCCTGGCGCTCTTCGGGGCTGCCCTCGTAGCTCATGGCTGCCTCCAGCTCCTGCCGTGCGGTGTCGGAGGGGTTGTCCGCATCGGCGGTGGTCGTATCTTTTATGTGCGCTTCCCGGATATCCGCGATGATCTTATCGAGATCGTCATGCACGACCCGGCTGAAATACTCGTCCTCATTGATTTGGGCCAGCTCCAGTGTCCGCATGTACAGATCGTTCTCGCCGGGATTGTGCTTTTCCATGACCGTTTTCCGAGCCTCGGCCAGGACGACGTTCATGTCATGTACCCGCATGGCGGCGATCCGATCCACGCAGATCTCCGTGTCCACCATCAGGCGCTGAAAATCCGGATGCGTGGCGATCTCACAAAGCAGGCGGTTGTTGATCTTTCCGCTTGCCAACAGATTCATCATATCATCACTCAGGTGCAGACCGGCCAGGTTTGTGTCTGGGTGATTTTTTATTTCCGAGACGCCCAGCAGGTAATCCGTGGATACCCCGTAGAACTCTGAGAGCGTCACGATACTGAACGGGCTGATGTCTTTATAGTCATCGGCCTCATAGCTGCCAAGGGCGGATTTGGAAAGCCCGGTAGCCTCGGCCAACTCCTCAAGAGTCAGATGACGCTCCACGCGCAGATCCTTCAGGCGTTCGGGAATGGACAGCTTTACGTACATTTTTGTTCTCTCCTTCGCTGAAATACAAGGCTTTTTAACAGTATACCACATCATTTCCTTGATCGTGGAATTTTTCGCTTTTTTACCCCTTTTTCCTACATCCCGGATATACGGGAGGAGGCCTTTTTTCTTGGTACGATACGGTCAGAACAAGTGAATGACCGTCCGAACTGAGATAAACCGCCACGATCTCGCAAGAGGGAGCGCGGCCCCTACGGGGCCGACGGCACAGCGCCGAGCAGGGTTGCCTGTCAGGAAACGGGGAGGGTAGAACGGCAAGCGGCAAAGGGAGATTTCGTTTTTAAATAACTGCTCTCACTTTTCGGGAACTGAGAAAGGAGGTGAACCCTGTGTCAATCATTTTTGCGACCATGCCGGGACGCTGGAACAGCGGATTCGCGCCGTAGAATCCAGGCGAACAGTAAAATGGATCAGCCTGAGGAACGCTTGACCCGGCTGACCCAGGAAGAAAACACAAGCGAAAATCGTTTTAAGGAGGATTCTGAATGGAACATTACAACTACAATGGAAAAGAAATCATCGGGATCGACCACGGCTTCGGCAACATCAAGTGCCGACACGTGGCCTTTCGCTCGGGCGTAAAAGCCTACGACAGTGAGCCGCCCATGACATCGGACGCACTGTACTACGACGGCAAGTACTATGTGGTCGGCGAGGAGCACAAGGGCTTTGTCAGCGACAAGAGCCAGGATGAGGATTACTACATCCTCACCGTGGCAGCGCTGGCCAGGGAGCTGGAGTTTCGGCACATCACGGAATGTGAGGCCGTGCTGGCGGTGGGCCTTCCCATCCAGTGGATCGGCGCGCAGAAGGAGGCCTTTCGCAAGTACCTCATGCGCAATGAACTGATCGAGTTCCGGTATCACGGGCAGGATTACCTGGTCCGTATCGACGATGTGCAGGTCTTCCCCCAGGGCTTCGCCGGGGTGGTGCAGCGCCTGGGAGACTTCAAAGGCCTGAACATCCTGGCGGACATCGGCAACGGGACCATGAACACCATGCTTATCAAGGATGGCAAGCCCATGTCCAGCCGCTGCTACACGGACAAGCTGGGCGTGGAGCAGTGCATCATCCGCATGTCCAATGAGCTGCTGGCCGTCAGCGGCTTCGCTATGCCCTACGACGTGTGTGAGGACTTTCTCCGTAAGGGCAGCTCAGACCTTGCGGAGAAATACACCTCGGTTATGCGCAAGGCCGCTGAGGAGTATTCGGCCATGATCCTCGCCAAGCTCCGGGAATACGAGTTCAACCCGGAGATCATGCGTCTCACCGTCATGGGCGGCGGGGCCTGCATCCTCAAGCACTTCTGGAACGGCAGCAATAATGACCGGGTGCGGTATATCGAGGATATCTGCGCCACGGCCAAGGGCTACGAGCTGTTGGCCTTGAACAATCTGAAACGGAGGGATGTGTGATGTAATCATGAGAAAGAACGAGAAGACGCTGCTTCTCCGCTTCGATCTCAACCGTAAGACAGACCGGGAGATCTGGGAATGGCTGCATGAAAAGAGCGTATCGCAGACGCTCTCCATGAACGCCTTTCTGATCGAAGGTCTGCGAAAGCTGATGGCGCAGGAGGCAAATGAAAAGCCGCTGGATGTGCGCGCCCTGGCAGAAGAACTCTGCCGGGAGATGCGTACCCAGCGGCTTTTTGTGCTTCCGGAGGGCGAGAGCCCGGAATCCACGGTGGAGGCAGATGAGGAGATCCCTGCCGACATTCTGGATTTCGCCAACAGCTTTTGATGCTTGCAATTTGAAAGCATGTCGTATGACCACTGCTTTCATTTTGCAAGCATGGATCGACGGCGCGGATGAGGCGGCGATCCGGCGAAGGGGTACAGGGGAAGCAGCCGCGTCCCTTGTGCTCTCGGCAGAGCCCACGATGAATGGTACTTTGCAGCCTGTGGATGAAAGTACCATAGTGGGTTATTACACTTCCGCAGAAGTGATCCCC
>Ga0256405_10001445_pt1 | contig 64432 bp, 59 predicted proteins | sample RumenRJG_02DNA_FD_189096 | JGI IMG/M metagenome (GOLD analysis project Ga0256405, IMG submission 189096) | Bovine rumen microbial communities from Lethbridge, Alberta, Canada - RJG_02 | ecosystem: Host-associated > Mammals > Digestive system > Stomach > Rumen | place: Canada: Alberta... | reverse complement strand
GCGTCAGCTCAGCCTAAAACCATGAAAAACTTCGCGGGGTAAGCCCGGCGGCTGGGGACGCAGTCCCCATTGAGCCGATGAGAATGACATATTGTTAAACCAGTCCAAGAAAAACGGGTCAGCTCATTATAGTAAACTTGCAAAAAAACTTCTTACTTGAGGATTTGTTTAATATACTGACTATTAATAAGTTATAGCCACTTGTAAGATTTTGATTTCTTACAAGGGGCTATGAAATAATATGCTATTAATTGATTATCAATATTTTAATTCAAAATAAATAGATGGGCTATTGTAAGATAGAAATGAACTTATCCGCCTCCTCTCCAAGAATATCTTCTAGTTTAGATTTAAGGCGGTATTTTCTGGCATATAAAGCATTTACCTGCAAATCCTTTCCTCCTTTAGCCTTGAACAAATGCGACATAGCCGTATTGGTCAGGCCATCTATCCAAAGTGCATAGAGCAGATAATCTTCCTCTTCCAAGGTGCCCTTTTTCTGCCTAACCTCTTTCTTTAAGTTGGTAACGGCGTTCTGGCTGATGGCATCTGCCAGGGCCATAAGGTCTTGATTATATTTGCCGGAGCGGAAGTCGTCACGGAGTTTTCGGGCAGATTTCTGTGCATCGGCGCCATATTCCTCACAAGATAGAGAAATAACAGTCTCGATTGTTTTCATAATTTTCTCCCATTTATGCCCAATTAAATGGGAATTTTCTATCTGTCGTTTCAGGTTTTGAGCCAATGAGGAAGCCTCTTCCATTTCCCTGATATATGTCTTTTGATCTTCAATCCGGCGTCTGCGCTGTCGGTTATACATAGAGAATAACAATCCGATAATCAGAATGAATAGTGCGATCAGTCCGCCTATCTTCCATTTTCGGGTCCTGGCCCGTGTAATCTCGGCATCGTGTAATCCCTTATAATAATTGCGCTGAACCGCCATAATGGATTCGGCCTGTCCATGGAGGTTAAGTTGTTGCATTCCCATAAGGAAGGCTTCTTCCTTTTCATAAGCAGTTCGGTAATCCCCTTTTGCAAGAGCTACACGAGATTGATAAAACCTTAGATTGTTTTTCCTGACTTCCGTATTCGCCAATTGCTCCAGCTTCTTCAAAGCATCGTCCGTCTTTTTATATAACCCTTTTATGGCATATGCTTCAGCCAAAACCCCCAATGCATCCATCCATAGAGGTTTACCTAAAGATACAGACTCGTTGATTAATTGTATTGACCTATCTGCATTATCCGGAGAAAGCCGAAGCATCGAAACTGCCAGTATAACCAGATTCTCGGCCCGAAGAACAGAATCTTGATAAACTTCACAAACTTGTTCACAAAGGGCTTGTGCTTGCATATAATCTCCGGAATAATAATAAGCTCGAGCCATTTCTTCTTTAGCGCTGGCTGCATGAAGAGGTCTTCCCGCTGAATTAAAAGCTTCCAAAGCCTTTAATTCGTTTTCAATGGCCGCCGGATAATTAAAAGAAAGAATATATGCCGCCCCGATTTCCCGATAAGCCATCCCGGAATAAAAAGCATCATTTAGGTTTTCTGCTAATTGCTGAGCTTGAGTCAGATAATAGATTGCAGAGAAAGAGTCCTTAAGTTCAAACAGTCGATAACCGTAGTAATAAAGCGCCCGCATATAATCGCGAGGTCGGCGGTTAGGGTGCTTTTCATACCAATCCAGGGCATTATAAAGCAAAGTGTCGTCATAGTTCTTTACAGATGGCCCCGGAAACATATTCGTCCTTTCTCTTCCGGTTGTCGCCAAAACCGTATACCGCGCCCGCCTGCCCGGGCACAGAAAGCGGTCGGGATTGATTTGCGCCAACAACACTTTGGCGCTGTCTGGCCGGTCATCCAACAACGCATCGGCCCGGTCCATAAGGTCAATGGCCCGCCGGCCGCAGCCGGCCGTGACCCACATCGCCACCGCCGCCACAAAAACCATCAAAACACTTCCGCATTTTCTCATACATTACAAAAATACGCAGAATTGCCCGGATTGTCAAATCTGGTTGTTTCTGTTTTTTTTCAAAGATTTTGGAATATTCAAACAAATCCGTATTTTTGCATAGAATTGTAACACGCGTTACAGTAACAGACGTTACAAAAAAGAATGGGTCATGAAATTCTACGACAGGGAAAAGGAAATGGCGGCGCTCCAAAAGATTGAAGCGATCTCCGCCCACGAAGCACAGATGACGGTTATTACTGGCCGTCGTCGTATTGGCAAAACCACGCTTATCAAGAAATCCTTCACGAGCATCCCCTTTGTGTATTTTTTTGTGGGGAAGAAAAGTGAAACGTTGCTCTGCGGTGAATTATCAGAAATAATCCGCGTCACGCTGGACGTGGACCTTGGCACATTCAATGACTTCCCACGCCTTCTCGGCGCGATTATGGGGATTGCCCGGCACCGCAACTTCACGCTGGTGCTGGATGAGTTCCAGAACCTGTCCCACACGCGCAGTTCCATCTTTTCGGACATACAGGATGTCTGGGATGACAATAAAGAAGAGAGCCATATCAACCTTGTCATCTGCGGATCCATCTATTCCAAGATGAAAAAGATATTCGATGACAAGGATGAGCCCTTGTACGGAAGGGCGACTGCCCGTTTCAAGATCCGGCCGTTCACCATAGCCACCCTGAAGGATATCATGCGTGACAATAATCCGGCATACACCAACGAAGATCTTTTAGCCATGTACATGATTACGGGAGGTGTCGCCAAATATGTCGAGTTGCTGGTAACGCGAGGTGCCCTCACCAAAGATACAATCATCCATGATGTTCTTTCCGTGGGCTCTTATTTTTTAGACGAGGGTCAGGAAATGCTTCGGGACGAGTTTGGGAAGGACTACGGCAACTACTTCTCCATCCTGTCTGCGCTGGCCACCGGAGAGACGTCCCGCGGGCAGATCAAGAGTTATACAGGAATGGAAGCAGGAGGATATCTGGACAAGCTGGAGAACGATTACGGCATCATTTCCCGAAAGCGTCCCTATCTGGCCGGAGAGAACGCCAAGAACGTTGAATATTCCATCTCTGACAACTTCCTCAACTTCTGGTTCCGCTTTATCTACCGCTATCGAAGCGCCGTAGAAGTAGGGAACCTTGAATGGATTGTAGAAAAAGTCGTGGCAGACTATGAGACCTTTTCCGGACTGGCTCTGGAGCGGTATTTCCGGCAGGCATATGCTGAGAGCGGCCGGTATAACCTGGTCACGAATTACTGGAAGAAAAAAGACGGGAAAGACGAGATTGACCTTATTGCCATCAACGAGACCGACAAGGAACTCGTCCTGGGGGAAATCAAGCGCAATCCGGACAAGATAAAGATTTCCGAAGTCCAGGAGAAATCAAAGGGAATTATTCTCCACCATAAAAAATGGGACATCCGTTATATCGGCCTGTCACTTAAGGACATGTGATATTGTCCGCTATTTCCAGAATCTTGGGGATTAGGAGGGAGTCGATGTATTCCTCCTCCATAAAATGGGTGCCGTCGTAGATGCGGAAGGTATCTCCGTAGTATTTCCGCCAGGTCCGTACCCGGACGATGCCACTACGGCGATAGTGGTCCCGCGTACCAAAAAATGCGAAGAAGGAATCCTTCCCGCCGCATTTGGGAGAATGGGCCAGCGCACGCCTGCGGAAGCCTTTCCACGCATGGAGATGCCGCCAGTCGAAATGCAGCGGCTGCCGCTCCCCTTCCTTGGGCTTCCAGATGCGGTCGCAAAGGGCGGTCACGCCCGGGATCAGCACGAGCCACTGGAGGATGGAGAAGAAAATGGGGGCGTTGAGCGAGGGACTCACCAACAGGTGCGGCACGCCCGAGACGGCCAGTGCATGAATGGCACCCATCGACTCGCCAATCACCAGCCCCGGCTTCAGTTCTTCCACCCAGGCGGCAATCTGCCCGCACGCGATATCGGGCGCGAAATCATAGGTACGTACAGTTACCCGGAGAGCGGGGGCGAGGACGGCCAGCCGTTCTTTCAGGATTGAAGGGATGCGGCTGTCTGCTCCGCCGCCCATCCCGTGAATATATAAAATGTCCATGCTTTGCAAATTTAGAAAAAGTGACTATATTTGACAAAACAAAAAAAGAATATCATTATGGCTGAATTAAAAGGAACACGCACGGAACAGAACCTGCAGGCCGCCTTCGCCGGCGAATCCCAGGCCCATACCAAGTATTTGTACTATGCTTCGAAGGCCAAGAAGGACGGTTACGTACAGATTGGCAACCTCTTTGAGGAAACCGCCAAGAATGAGAAGGAACACGCCAAGATCTGGTTCAAGTTCCTCCACGGCGGCGAAGTGCCGGTGACCACGGTGAATCTGGAAGATGCCGCCAACGGCGAAAACTACGAGTGGACGGATATGTATGCCGAGTTCGCCAAGGTGGCACACGAAGAGGGCTTCGAAGAAATCGCCTTCCTGTTCGAGAAGGTGGGGGCTATCGAAAAAACGCACGAGGAGCGCTATCGCAAGCTCCTTTCGAACATCAACGAAGGCCTGGTCTTCTCCCGCGACGGCGACACCATTTGGGAATGCTCCAACTGCGGACACATCGTCATCGGCCCCAAAGCTCCCGAACTGTGCCCGGTATGCAAGCACCCGAAGAGTTTCTTTATTATCCGGGCAGAAAACTATTGATCAGATTCAATAGCACATATCCCGGGAAGGCCACCAGGAACACCAGCGAAACGTGTTCTCCGGTCACGAGGGTATAGATGGCGGATACCGCCACCAGCACGAAAAAGGCGATGCGCAGGACATTGGTCCGGGCAGACGCCTTTTTTCCTGTCGATAATTTCATGGAAAACATCGGGATCTCACAGACCAGCAGGGCGCACATGGCCAGGGACAATGCCGGGAGGAACCACACCTGGCTGCAGAGCCAGGCTGCCCAACTGTCCGGGCTCACGAAAGAATAGCATATCAGTGAACCGCAAATCATGGCGGAAGCCGGTGTGGGCAGCCCCAGGAAACTGGCATGCTGGCGTTCGTCCAGGTTGAATTTGGCCAGACGCAGGGCAGAGAAAGCCACCAACAGGAGCGTCACGAAACGCAGGTACGGATGGTTCGTCCCGACGAATAGCATCATGGCCGGAAGAACGCCGAAACTCACCATATCGGCCAAAGAATCCAGTTCCTTTCCCAATTCGGAATAGGCACCCAGCGCGCGGGCGGCGAGCCCGTCGCAAAAATCGAAAACGGCGGCGGCCAGCATCAGGAAAAACGCCTGATCCGGCCTTCCGCCAAAGAGAACAATGATGCCCATTACCCCACTGAGCAGATTCAGGCAGGTAATGGTGTTAGGAATATGTTTAACTATCCGCATCTATTTGATACCCAGTTTTTTCTGAATGTCCTTGGGAAGGGCTTTCTTGTTGACTACGATGTTCAGCGTCTTGGCCTTGCAGAAGTTTTCGGACATGTACCAGATGCCTTTGAATTTGCCGGTCTCTCCCCAGGAATTCTTAATCAGGTAATACTTGGTTCCATTCTGATCCTTGGCAATGCCGTAGAGGTGCATGCCATGGTCGTCGGTAGTGGTCTTGTTGTCGAAACCGATCTGACGGGACTCCTGGGTTACCGCTTCCTCGGCCGGAAGGGTCTTGGAGGCTTTCTCTTCCTTTTCTTCGGCTTTTCCGGTCCACCGCTCCTGGTCGCTGCCGGAAGTCTTGCCGGACTCGGCCAGCAGGATGGCCAGACCCTCGCGGGTGAAGCCAGGCTCGCTCACATCACCGCCCCAAAGCACCGTGTAGCCATTTTCAACGGCATGATCGATCACAGCCATAAACTCGTCCAGCGGCAGGTTCCAGGACTGGGTCCAGCGCCAGTTGTCTTCCACTTCAATGGCGAAAGGTTTGTAGAACGGATGATGCGTGAAGGAGGTCAAGCCAATGAAATCGTCGGTATTGATTCCCAGCGCATCGCGATAAGATGCGGGAGTATAGGTCACGCCGTTCACCTCGAAGGTCTCAGGCACCTCGCCCAAATAGGCATCCATGATGCCGTCAAAGCCTTTCACCCAGTTCGGGGTGAGTTTCTGGTTGGGGTTCGTGCGGATGGCATCCAGGTAACCGCGCAGGCCGGCGTTCAGCTCGCCCTGGACGGGCAGCGGAGTACCGTAGTTCATGCCGGTATAGGCTTCCTGGGAGATGATGCCGTAATCACGGACCACCTCCAGCACATCGCCGAAATCACTGCCCTGGGCAAAGTTCAGCTTGCCGTCCAGGCGGACATATTTGATGGCGCGGTCATGATAGGCATAGCGCACCACGAACATTTCGGACAGGTCCGGCCAGGTCTTCTCATCGGTCAGGTTCTTGGCCTTGATGGCCTCGGACTCCAGGAAGGAAAGGGCCGAGAAGCACCAGCAGGTGCCGCTGCGATATTGATTCTTGATGGAGGTGACGGGGTTCTCCTTCACCGTGGTAAAATGATAGTCTTTGATGGGAAGGTTGGCCTTTTTCTGCTGGGCGGCCAGGGGGCTGCAAAACAGGATACAGCCAAGGAGCAATGCGCTAAGTCTCATTGTATATTTTCTTTAACAAAAAACAAAGGTAAGGATTATAATTGAGAAATCATAGCCCGGGCGACGGCGGCCGAAGCGCCCGAAGAACCCAGGGCTTCGCGGATTTCGCGATAGTCCTCCAGCATCCGCTGGCGGTATTCGGTATCTTCCAACAGGCGGACAATCTCGTGGAAGACGTTATCGGGCGTAAAATAGAACTGCAGCAGCTCGCGGAACGCCATCCGGCCCAGGATGAGGTTTCCGAGGCTGATGGAATCGATCCGGATAATCTGCTTTCCCACGTTGAAGTTGAAATCTGCACCCGCATAGGCGACCACCTGCGGCGTGCCGATGAGGCAGGCCTCCAGCGATGCCGTACCCGAGTTGATGACCGCCGCGCGGGCGTGCCGCATCACCCCGTAAGTCTGGCCGAACACCACGCGCATGTATTCCTCGCGCCCCTGCAGCCAGGGAGCATAATCCTCCATCGACCGCGACGGAGCGCCCGCCACCACGAAACGATAGCCGGCATAGGCCGGAACGGCATGCATCCGATCGGCAAAGGCCGCGCACACGGGCATCATGGAACTTACCTCCCCCTTGCGGGAACCGGCCAGGATGGCGATGAACGGGGCATCCGGCATGTGGTTGCGTTCCAGAAAGGCTTCCCGGCTCTCCTGCAGCGCCTCGGACTGGTCGATGGCATCGATCAGCGGATTCCCCTTGTAGATGAAATCCACCCCCTTCCGGGTGAAATAGGGAATCTCGAACGGAAACACGATGAAGAGTTTATCGACGTATTTCTTGAGTTTCTTTACCCGGTTCTCGCGAGACGCCCAGACCTTCGGAGCAATGTAGTAGAAGACCTTCAGCCCGCGTTTATGGGCAAACTCCGCCACCCGGAAGTTGAATCCGGGATAGTCGATCAGGATCACCACATCGGGAGCGAAGCGCAGGATATCCTCCCCGCAGCGCCGCAGCCGGTTGGCATATGCACCCAGATGCAGGATGATTTGGGAAAACCCGATGACAGCCCCGGCATTGTAGTCCTGGACCAGTCCGGTTCCCTGCTGATGGGCGTGATAGACCGCATCCATCAGGGCACCGCCCCAGAAACGGATATCGGCCTGGGGATCCTCGGCATAAATGCCTTTCATCAGGTTCGATCCGTGCAGGTCTCCGGAGGCCTCGCCCGCGATGATATAATACTTCATATCGGCCTAGAAATCCGTATCAAATCCCTGGAACAGAAGGCGTTCCTTCTCTGCCTCATCGGTCATGTCCAGATGGTCCGGCGTGATGGAAATGTAGCCGGCCTGCATGAGCCGGTGGTCGGCCCGCTCGGTGTTGCGCGGATCATCGACAAACTGGCCGGACATCATGTACGGCGTCTCCCCCGCCTCGGCATTGCCCATGCCGCGGAATCCAAACGAACCGGGATCGATGCCGAACTTCTGGTAGAGGTCGGAATTCCACTCCTTAAACTCGCGGATCCACTTTCCCATTCCCTGATGACCGACGCGGATCCCCCTGATCTCATTTGCCGGAAGGTTCGGGAAGTTGACGTTGTAGTAGATGCCGTACCGGTCGATGGGAACGGCCATCAGGCGTTCGAACAGGAGAGGGAAATGGGCTCTCACAGCCGAGAAATCCGCATCCCCGTCCAGGGAATCCAGCGAGACACCGATGGCGCGGAACCCGTTCAAAGCCGCTTCCGCCGCAGCACCGAGGGTGCCGGAATAGCAGGAAGCCGAGGCAGCATTGTGTCCGTGGTTGATGCCGCTCAGCACCACATCCGGCTGCAAGCCAAGGTTGACGGCGAATTTCACGCAGCTGGCCGGCGTGGCATCCAGATAGGACCAGTCGCCGGGACCCAGTTGCGGCAGTTTCTTATAACCGATCTGCCGGAATCCGAGCGAGACGGCCATGGACATGCCGGACTGGTGAAACTTGGGGGCGATGACAGTGACACTGCCGAATTGGCACATGATTTCTGCCAAAACACGGATACCTTTGGCCTGGTATCCATCGTCATTCGTAATCAGAATATTCATTGAAACGATATAATTATATCAATTGCTATTTATTGTTTTACAAAGATAGGGATTTTCATTCTTTTTTTGTATTTTTGCGCGGTTTTTGCAGGACAATCCTGTAGCAAGTTGGAAATTTTACGTTTAACTTATATTAATTTTACAAAAAATGGTAAAACTTGGTATTAACGGATTCGGCCGCATCGGCCGTATGGTATTCCGTGCCGCCGTCGAGAATTTCTCGAAAGACATTCAGGTTGTCGGTATCAACGACCTCCTCGATGCTGATTATCTGGCTTACATGCTGAAGTATGACTCTGTCCATGGTCACTTCAACCACGACATCAAAGTTGATGGCAACTATCTGATCGTTGATGGCAACAAGATCCAGGTCTTCGCCGAGAAGGATCCCGCCAACATCACCTGGGGTGCCCTGGGTGTCGATGTCGTCGTCGAATCCACCGGTTTCTTCCTCACTGAGGAACTCGCTTCCGCTCACATCAAGGCGGGTGCCAAGAAGGTCATCATGTCCGCTCCTTCCAAGGACGCTACCCCGATGTTCGTCTATGGTGTCAACCACAAGACCTACGCTGGCCAGACCATCATCTCCAACGCTTCCTGCACCACGAACTGCCTTGCCCCTATTACCAAGGTGCTCAACGACAACTTCGGTGTAAAGCGCGGTCTTATGACCACCGTTCACGCTGCTACCGCTACCCAGAAGACCGTTGACGGTCCTTCCAAGAAGGATTGGCGCGGTGGCCGCGGTATCCTCGAGAACATCATCCCGTCCTCCACGGGTGCTGCCAAGGCTGTTGGCAAAGTTCTCCCCGAACTGAACGGCAAACTGACCGGTATGTCCCTGCGTGTTCCCACCAGCGATGTGTCCTTCGTTGACCTGACCTGCGAACTGAACAAGGCCGCTACCTATGACGAGATCTGCGCTGCCATGAAGGCCGCTTCCGAAGGCGAACTCAAAGGCGTTCTCGGTTACACCGACGAAGCTGTTGTCTCCACCGACTTCCGCAACGACGCCCGCACTTCCATCTTCGATGTGAAGGCCGGTATCCAGCTCGATCCTACATTCGTAAAGGTTTGCGCCTGGTATGACAACGAGTGGGGTTATTCCAACAAAGTGCTCGAGATGGCCAAAGTCATCATGAAGTAATCTTTACTGACATTCCCTTAAAAGGAGCTGACTCAAAGAGTTGGCTCCTTTTTTTGTGTCAGAAGGCGTCGGACAGGGTTAAACACCAGTGAAGGGATTAGTATTCCCTGGCGCCAAAGATGGCGGTACCGACGCGGATAAGGGTGGCGCCATACTCCAGGGCAATGCGCCAATCGCCGGACATCCCGATAGAGAGCTCACGGAACGTCGCGAAAAGGGACTGAGGAGCAGGGGTCTCAAGGGACTGAGGAGCGGAGGATTGGAGGGCGGCCAAGCGGGCGCGAATCGTGCGGAACAGCCGGCTGATCCGTTCAAAATCGCTCCGGATTACCGCTTCATCCTCCGTGTTCGTTGCCATTCCCATCAACCCGCAAAACCGGATATGATGCCATTGGGCCGCCGCATCCAGAATGGCGGTAATTTCCTCTTCCGTGAGGCCATGCTTGGTTTCCTCCGCGCCCAGGTGGAGTTCCAGGAGGACGGAAATGATCCGGTTATTGGTAGCGCCCCATTGCTGAATGGCATCCAGAAGGTGGATGGAATCCACCGACTGAACCATCGCGGCATATGGCAGGACCAGCTTGAGTTTATTGGTCTGGAGGTGGCCGATGAAATGCCATTCTACATCGGACGGCATCTGCGGGACCTTGGCAGCAAACTCCTGCGGCCGGTTCTCACCGAACAGCCGCTGCCCGGCCTCATAGGCTTCCTGCAGGGCCGGTATCGGGTGGAACTTGGACACGGCCACCAGCCGCACCCCCTCCGGGAGCACCGCCCGTATTGCGGACAGCCGCCCTGAAATCGTATGTTCGTTCAAATCCATTATACGAAAGTAAGCATTTTCTGACAATAATGCAATTGCCGCGCATTTCGCCACAAATGTATGAATCTTTTGAAAATGAAAGAATCTTTCTTTTCTGTTATCCGCGAACCCATTACCTTTGACGAAAACAAAAACAATGAGAAGAATAGACATAAACCCAGCCGAATACCCCCAACAGGCCTATTATCATTTCTCGACCGACCATCTTGAAAAAAGAAGGCTGTTTTCCGACAGGAAGGACTTCATTTATGCTGTCAACTCACTAGCCATCCTTCTTCCTTCGGAGAGCGTCCAAATCATCGCCTATTGCCTGATGGATAATCACATCCATCTTCTGTTATTGGGGGTTTTATCCGACTGCCTGACCTATGTTGACACAGTTTTACACCGTCTTTCCCTTCAACTCAAAACCGGGATCTGTCAGACAAACCACATGGAAATCACACCCATTAAGGGTGTTATCCATTTGAGAAACGAAATATGCTATATCCATCGGAACCCGTACAAGGCAAGGATTGCATCACCACAGTCCTATCCATGGAGTTCAGCATGTCTTTACTTCTGCCCTTTTTTCGAGAAAGGTGAACCCATTGGGAACCTGGGTAAAAGGGACCAAAGGGCCCTGTTCCACACAGGCCTAACAATCAAACCCGATCTGATGCATAGGGATGGTCTGATTCTTCCTACATCATTTGTATCCCTGACTCTCGGACAAAAAGCGTTTGACAACAGTGTTCAGTACTTCGACATCCTCCGACGCTACAATTTGGAGGCAGAAGTGGCCGAGAATCACGGTGTTCACGAGTCCATAACCTTTTCTGACAAGGAGATGGAACAAAAAATCTCCATCATCTTACAGAACGAATACCATGTTAAGGACTTACATCAGCTGGATAGAAAAGATTTATTAATGCTTGCACGCAAATTATCCTCCCGCTTTGGCGTAAGGGAGAAGCAGTTAGTACGTCTTTTGGGACTGGAGTCCAGCATCCTCCAAAAAATTCTTTAAGGGGTATGAACATCGCTATATCACAAGTTATTGATATTTAAATAGTTACATCAAACTATGGTTCATACCCCTCTCCTTAAGTCGGGGGTTATGAACGCCCCGTTCTATAACTAATTAACTATCAATACTTTACAAATCAACGTGTTCATACCCCACCCCATCACTTAATCTAGACGCAAAAATACAGGCGGGGGTCGCCGGTGCCGCCCTGGCCCGCGACGGAAAGGCTGGGGCAGCAGCCCTGGTCTGCGATAAGCAAGGCTGGGAATGGTGTAGCGAGTGGCGGATAGGCAATAAAAAAAGACGTTGGTTAACGTCTTTTTTTCATTTGCTCCTGCTGCATCTTCTGGGCCATTTCCAGACGCTGCTGCCATTTGCTCTTCGGCAGCGGCTTTCCGGCAGAGGCCTTCAGCTTGGCCATGATTTCTTCCGGATGAACAAACCACTTCTTGATCACCCAGGTCTCCAGCATCGTAATCAGGTTGGAAAGCAGGTAATAGTAGCTCAAACCGGCGGAGAGGCTGTTGCAGATAAAGAACATCATCACAGGCATCATCCACACGCTCATGAACTTCATGCCCGCCATATTCGGATCGCTGGACATCTGCGCGGAATTCATCTTCGAGTAGAAGAACATGGACACCGCCATGAGCAGCGCGAACAGCGAAAGATGGTCACCGATAAGCGGAATGCGAGATCCGAAATCAATGAAGGAATCGTACGCGCTCAGGTCATCGGCCCACAGGAAAGACTGCTGACGCAGCTCGATGGAAGCCGGGAAGAAACGGAACATCGCCCACAGGATCGGGAACTGCAGCAACATCGGCAGGCAGCCACCCATCGGGCTGATACCCGCCCGCTTGTATAGCTCCATCTGCGCCTGTTGCTTTTTCATCGCATCCTCCTGCTTGGGGTACTTCTCGTTCAGCTTGTCGATTTCCGGCTTGATGGCCTGCATCTTGGCCGACGAAGAGTACGACTTAAAGGTTAACGGCGACACCACGATCTTGATGAAAATGGTCATCAACAAGATGATGATACCGAAGTTGGCAATGTACCTGTGCAGGAAGTCGAAAAGCGGGATAATGACAAACCGCGTGAACCAGCCGACGAGCCAGCCGCCCAGCGGGATGGTCTTCTCATACTTTTGTCCGTAAGACTGCAGCGTCCGATAATGGTTCGGGCCGAAATAGAATTCGAAGGGAATCACCTGGTCGGAACCGCTCTTGAACTCGGCACGCATCTTGGCCTCGCAAGCCATCAGGTTGTGGTCCGGATCGTCATCGGGCAGGAAGTTGACGGAGAGGTCCCCGGAGGTAAACTCCTGCGGTGCCCGGACGATGGCCGAGAAGAACTGTTGGTGGAAGGAGAACCAGGCAATCTTGTTGTCGATCCGCTTGGATGCGCTCCTCCCCCGTCCGATTTCAGACGGTTTCTTGTCGCCGGTGAAGTAGTAATCGAGTTTGGAATACTGGACTTCGTTCTTGTACCCCTTCTCCATGCGCGGCAGGGTCACGGAATAGTCAATATCCAGAACCGACACGTTGCGCGGAATAACAGACTGCATTCCCAGGAAGGCCACCTCGTTGCGGGCCTGATAGGAATCGGCCGGGAGGCTCCACCGCTGCTCGATGCAGCCGCCACCCGCGAACGGGAGACGCATCACCACCGACGTATCGGTCTTCGACACCAGTTGGAAGACGAAATCGGCCGTATTGATGGTTTCCCCAGTATAAAGCGAAATGCCGTAATGGCTGGCACCGGGACGGAACAGATACAGGTCCGTGCTGTCGTAGTTGCGATAATCCTTGATGCGGGCGCTGTAAGGCTGGCCGCCCTGGGTCGTCAGCACCAGTTCCAATTTCTCATTGGAGAGGACGACCAGTTCCTGCTCGCCATGCGATGCCGCCTCCAGCAGGGAGTCCTTGTAAACGGTCCCGGGCTGACCGGCAACGGCGCCGGTGGAATCGGTCACGGTGACAGGATGCTCGGCCGCCCATGCAGAATCGGCCGCCAGTTGCTTCAGCTGTTCTACACGATTGATGGAGTCCTGCTTCGCCTGAAGGGCCATTTGTTCCTTGGCCTGCTTGGAAGTGTACCAGCTGAAACCAAACAGAATGGCTGCGATGAGGACAATGCCGGTAATGGTATTCTTGTTCATGGACTATTGCTCTTCTTCCTCTTTCTGCTCTGCCTGACGGATCTTGCCTTCCAGTTCTTTCAATTGCTGCTTGGCCGCATCGATGCGTTCCTGCATCTGCTTGATGAGCGGTTCCGCATTCTTGGACTGGGCGAAGAAACCAATGTTGTTCTCGTAGGTAACGATATCCTGCTGGAGAGCCTTGTACTGATCCACCAGCAAATCTTTCTCCGATTTAGGAGCCTTGGGGGCACCAGCACGGCCACCCCGCTGCGGACGGGCGCCGAACGAAGGGAACTTGGCCTTCATCGCCTCGGCATAAGCCTTCGCAACGTTCTCCTTCTCCTTGAAGGGAACGAATCCGATCGCCTGCCAACGGGCGGCGAAATCCTGCATGGCAGCCTCGTCGGAACCCTCGAAAGCCTGGATTTCCTCAATCAGGGCACGTTTGGCCTTGAGGTTGGCATAGAACTCATTATCGGCCTTGCCTTCCTTGGCTTTGGCATCGAAGAAAGCATCACAGGCGGCGCGGAAACGCTTCCACAGCTGCTCCGACTTCTTGCGCGGAACGGCGCCGATTTCCTTCCACTCTTTCTGCAGTTCGATGAACAAATCGGTCGTCTTCTTCCACTCCTTGCTTTCCTTCAGGGCTTCGGCCTTTTCGATGATGGCGAGTTTCTTGTCCAGATTCTCGTTCATCGAGTCCTTGTACTGGCTATAAAATTCACGTTTACGGCCATAGAAAGCATCGCAGGCAGCGCGGAAACGGTCATAGATCTTCTGGTTGTCCTTCTTGGAGGCGAAGCCGATGCCCCGCCATTCCTTCTGGATATCTTCAATCTGCTTGGAAATGGCGTTCCACTCATTGGAGGAAGCAATCTCCTGAGCGGCAAAGGCCTCCACCTTTTCACACAGGGCCGTCTTTGCCTGCAGGTTCTCTGCGAACTTCTCCTTCTGGCCTTCGAAATAGGCCTGGTACTTCTTGTTGATGACTGCCGTGGCCGCCTTGAAACGGTCCCAGATTGCCTCGCGGAATTCCTTGGCCACGGGGCCGAACTCCTTCCACTGCTCGTGCAGTTTCTGCAATTCACGGAAGGCATCTACCACATTCTCATTTTCAGCCAGTCTTTCGGCCTCCTGGCAGAATGCCTCTTTCGCCTCCAGGTTCTTCTTGAAGTCCAGGTCACGCAGGTCGCGGTTGATCTTGACCATATCGTAGAACTTCTCTACCAGGAACTGATAGGTATCGTTCAGGTTGCGGAAATTCTGGGCGGGAACCGGGCCAATCTCGCGCCAGCGGTTCTGGATCTCGCGGAAGGCCGGGAACGAGGAGCTCACATCCTCCTGGGTATCCACCAAAGCCTTCAGGTCCTCGATGACCTGCTGTTTGGCGGCGAGGTTCTCCTCGCGCTCTTTTTCCTGCTCGCGGTTATACTCCGCGCGCTCTTTTTTATAGGTAAGGTAAAGCGACTTGAAACCTTCTTCAATGGCCACGAAAGGATTTACCTTTTCCGGTTCTTCCTCCGGCTGGGAAGCCGCTGCAACGGGGGCCTCCGCCACCTCCTCATCGGCCGAGGGCTCCTCTACGGCTCCCTCCACGCCGGCTTCGGCCTTTTCCTTGGAAAGTTTCTTGTAGAAAGCCGATTTGATGGCTTCCGCTTCCTTGGATTTCTTTAAACGATCGATGTCTTGGAGGAGTTCCTGGAAAAGGCCCGTCAGTTCAGCAAGGGTCTTCTCTGCATAGTTAACAAACGTTTTTTCCTCTTTGACTTCTGCTACATCCGGCTGTACGGTCTCGGGGGCCTGCATTCCGGGGTTGATTTCTTCACTCATGACAAGTAACTGGTTTAACAAATATTATATTGTAGTTTGCAAATATAACGAAATAGTTTGATAAAAATCCTATCTTTGCAATCAAAATAAACCCTGCTTATGCGAATCGATATCCTCTCCGTCGTTCCCGAACTGCTCGAAAGCCCGCTGGGGCACTCCATCGTGGGACGCGCCATCAAGAAAGGCCTGGTGGAAATTCATGTCCACAACCTGAGGAAATACGGCATCGGCCCACGCAAAAACGTGGACGACTACAGCTATGGCGGCGATGCCGGCATGGTCATGATGGTGGAACCCGTGTACCGGATGATCGAGGAGCTGAAGGCGGAACGCCATTACGACGAGGTCATTTACATGTCCCCCGACGGCGAGATTCTGGACCAGGGGATATCCAACGAATTGTCCCTCAAGGAGAACCTGATCATTCTCTGCGGGCACTACAAGGGGATCGACCACCGGATCCGCGAACACCTGGTCACCCGCGAAATCTCTGTGGGCGACTACGTGGTCAGTGGCGGGGAGATTCCGGCCGCCCTGCTGGCCGACTCCATCATCCGGCTGATTCCGGGTGCTTTGACCGATGAAACCTCCGCTTTGAGCGACAGTTTCCAGGATGGTCTTCTCTCCCCTCCCGTCTATACCCGTCCGGCCGAGTTCAACGGATGGAAGGTTCCCGATGTTCTTTTGAGCGGAAATCCGAAACGCATCCAGGCCTGGCAGGACGAGCAAGCCCTCCAACGCACCCGGGAACTCCGTCCGGGATTACTGGAAAAAGACCGATAGAAATAATTCAGGGCCCGCTTTTTTGCGGGCCCTGAAGGTTAGTTAGTTGTGTTCACCTTATAAGGTTATGATTCTGGTCAGAAAGAGTGATGTGACAAAGGTAGGGATTCTTTTCGGACTTCCAAAGCATTTCCCGAAAAAAATTAAAATGTTTTAATTAAAAACTGTAAACCACCTTGAACATCACATTCGTCGGGGCTTGCGGGAAGACACCCTCCGACACGCCGGCTTCCTTCTCTACATCGAAATACGGCCGGTAACCCCATGCATCGGAGAAATATTTCCGATTCAGCAGATTATTCACATAAGCCCCCAGTTCAAGCGAACCCTCCCCTATCGAGAAACGGTGCGATACGCCCAGGTTCATCACAAAGTAGGCCGGGATGCTTCGATCATCGTTCTGGGTGTTGTCCCAATACTGTTTTCCGACGTATTTTCCGTCCAGGCGCACTTCCGTTGTCTTCAGCGAGCCCCTTCCGCGCAGGGCGAACGGACGCAGGACCACCTGGCCCATGCCCACAACGGAGGGCGACATCAGCATGGTCACCCGTCCATAATCTTCCCGGATCTGCGGCAGCGGATTCCAATCGGTCATGTTGTCATAATGCTCGCGATAGAAGGTATAATCCTTTATCTGGTTGATACTTAGCGTCAGGTTTCCGCCCAGACGCAGCACCGGGGACGGCTGCCAGGCGGCGGCCAGTTCCACGCCCCTGCGCCAGGAGCGGGGCACGTTTTCCTTGATGGCATAACCCACCGGGGAAAGTTTCCCTGTTTCCAGCAGCATGTCCCAATACTCCATCAGGTAGAGGTTGGCCGAAGCGCTGAACGCAGCGCTTTCAAAAGTGTATCCCAGTTCGATATCCAGCATCTCTTCCGGGCGGGTATCCACCGTCGCATCCGGATTCCCTGCCTTGTGCTCCAGATAGACCGATTCAATCTTGGCCTTGAGGTCATTACGACCGGGTTCGCGATGACCCAGGGCCGCACTGCCATAGACTTTGTGCCCGGGAGCCGGCGTCCACGTCAGACCAGCACGGGGATTGAAGAAGTTCCAGACATGGTCGTAATCCGTCGGCACGAAGTCCTCGGCCGGACCGGACATGTTCAGGCCCTGGCAGCGGTACTGCAGGTCCACATAGGCCGTAAGCGATGTGAGGGGACGGTATTCCGAACGGAGGAAGACATTCACCTCGTTCCGTTTGCCGTTGTTGCGGAACCAGGAAAAACGGGAATAATCGTAATCCTTTCCAAAGCGGTCCGACCAGAGCACGTTGCCGAACACGTCTCCGTTGTAGCGGGACAGGTACAGGCCGCCCGTCACATCCAGGGCGTCGCCACGATACGTCAAGGTAGAATTCAGCACGCTGTAGGAATTGTCCATCTCCTGCCGGACAATGAAATCACTCGAATAGGACGGCTGTACCCCGATTCCAAAGGTTTCCGGCATCGCATCATCCATATAATTCTCGAAATAGCCGTCACCCTTGGTGAAATTGAGCGTGGTGCTCCAGGTCAACTGGCCCGGGAACCGGTGGGTATAGTTGGCCTGCAGATGATGCTGGCAGTAGTTATCCGTCTCATTATCATAATAGAACTCATTCCCCAGCGCATCGTAGTAGGCTCCGGCGGGATTATAGGTCCGGTCCTTCTCCATCTGCTCGCGGGAGATGCCCAGCCAGGTAATTCCCGTGTGCTGCTCGCCCATGAGCCAGGTCAGGCGGAAGGAATTGTTCTCCCACATCTTCCCCACCACGGCCAGGGCCGACTGGACATCCGCTTTCGCATTGCGGATGTAGCCTTTTGTGTAGCCGCGCGAATAAGCGCCCTGCGCGTACCATCCGCCCGGAAGCAATCCGGTACTGGCCGATGCGGTGGCGATAAAGGTTCCGAACGATCCGAAGGACAGTTCCATCCGTCCGGTCGGTTCCGCACCCACCGAAGCGGTGCTCATGTTGATGCTCGCGCCGAAGGCACCCGCCCCGTTGGCCGATGTGCCCAGACCGCGCTGCACCTGCACGGAGGAAAGCAGGGAGGTCAGCGCCGGGATGTTCACCCAGAAAACCTCCTGCGACTCGGCATCGTTCAGCGTGATGCCGTTCAGGGTAACGTTGATCTGCGACCCCTTTGAGCCGCGAATCGTCAATTTGGAATAGCCCAGACCGGTTCCGCCCTCAACCGACGTCACGACAGACGGTTGCAGGTTCAGGGTCATGGGGAGAGAATTCAGCGGACTGCTGGCACGAAGATCATCCCGGTTCACCATGGTGTAGGTAACCGGGGTCGCTTTGCCGGCACGGCTAGCGGAAACAACGATGCTGTCGAGTTTCTCGACTTTTTCCTGCGCCTTCACCGAAGGCGCCAGGAGGGCGGCAGCAAGGACTGCCAGAAAACAAAAACCTCGCATAATTCTTTAATTGTTATGCAAGGGGCACGCAAATGCGTATTGAGACAGGCTTCCCTTCGGCGGTATTAACCGCATCAGGTTCCATGGGTATGATCTCAACCGGCCCACCCGGGCCAGTACCCCCGCGTTATTTGCTTATTCCAACGGATTACTCCGTCACTTGCACCTCATAGAGGCGCTTCCAGTACTTGCCGGTCAGGTACAGCTTCCCGTCGGCAGGATTACAGGCGATGCCATTCAACACATCGGTATGCGGCTCGCGAAGATGCTGGGGCAGCAGGCCGCTGCAATTCACCACTTTCTCCACGTTACCGGTTTCCGGGTCTATCACCACCAGCATATCGGAAAGATAGACATTCGCCCATATCTTTCCGTCGATATATTCCAATTCGTTCAACAGCTTCAGCGGCCGTCCGTTCAGGCGGACCGTCAGGCTCCTGAGGGTCTTCAAGCGCCCGTCCATGAAATACAGGCGGGCCGTTCCGTCGCTGGCAATCAATTGTTTCCCGTCTGTCGTGAGTCCCCAGCCTTCGCGCGGATACTTCCACGTGCCAATCTGTTCCAGCGTGGCGGCGTCATACACAAAAGCCACCCGGTTGGTCCAAGTGAGAACATAAATCTTCCCTTCAAAGGCCACCGATCCCTCTGCGAAATACTTTTTGGGGTAATCAATGCGGAATGCGGCCGTCCCGGTAACCAGGTCCACTTCCCGGAAGGAAGATTCCCCGTACTGACCCGTGCTCTCGAAGAGTTTTCCCTCATGGAAAAAGAGACCCTGGGTATAGGATTCCGGGTCGTGCGGATACTCCTTTACCACCTCAATCCGGCACCGCTGTGCTTTCACCGGCGCCACGGCGGCAGCCTTGGTGGCGGTCGTCTGGGCTGCGGCAGTCGTTCCGCGGCCGTTCCGGCAGGAAAGGGTCGCAGCCAGCAGGGTTAACATGATCCAATGAAAGCGCATCACTATCATAAAAGCGCGCAAAGATACGCATTGCTGCGGAGATATCAAAGGTTTTTCGTACCTTTGCGGCCACAAACACAAAGGTGGGACGATCTGCCGCGCCGCTTTCGGGCGGTGAGGAAAGTCCGGACAGGAAAGGGCGCCGCGCTGCGGAAAGCGCAGATGGGAGTAATCTTATGGGTGCCGTAACAGAAAAGAACCGCCGGAAACGGTAAGGGTGAAAACGTGGGGCAAGAGCCCACGACCGGTGTCAGCGATGCCGCCGGGGTACGGTCCCGGGGCCTGCAAGACCAAATATACTGGCACAAGGGGACGGCCCGTCCCCGCCAGGGGGTAGGTTGCGAAGATAAATGGCAGATTTAAAAACAGAAACCGGCTTACGGTCCCACCTTTTTTTCCAAATAGCCGATAATATCATCCATCGTCTTGAATGTCAACAGGTCTTCATTGGGGATTCGGATATTGAACCGTTCCTCAATGGATCCCAGCATAGACAAAAACACGAAGGAATCGGCGCCCAGGGCGCTTTTGAAAGCTTTTGACGTATCTATTTCCTCATCCGGGAGTTCCACAAACTCGCTGATAATCTCCAGTAATTCTTTTTTTATATCCATATCAAACAATCTCCAAAGCACCCTCTGAAATGACCGTAGGCAAGCCTTTGCGCAAGATCTTACGCATCGCGTTCTTGGGATAGTCCGTAGCGGGAAGTTCCACGTATTCCAGACGCTTATAGGAAGAAAGCGTTGCGTTCAGCGCCGCCACATCGGCAGCGACCGCGCTGCGATCGGCCCGGCGCGACTCGTCCGAGATATACAGACCGGCAACGATAAACTCCTGATCGCCTTTCTCCAGGCGGGCCGGATACACGACGCACTCGTCCACGTACTCGAGACGCGTTTCGATCAGGTTTTCCAATTCTTCCGGATTCACATTCTTGCCATTCGACAAAACAATCGTATTCTTCAGGCGGCCCATCAGGAAAATACGGCCGTCCGCAGCGATCCGGGCCATATCGCCGGTATGGAACCAGCCGTCCGGATCAAAGACGAGGGCCGTGGCTTCCGGGTCCTTGTAGTAACCGGAAGATACATTCCGTCCCCGCACGCACAGTTCCCCAACGCCATTTTCATCGGGTTGATCGATCCGGGTCTCGAGGTTCGGGCAGGGTTTACCGACACTCAGGTGTTCCTTCCTCGGATCCACATTCATCGAAATCAGCGGTCCGCACTCGGTAATGCCGTAACCGTTCTCAATCCGGATCCCGAGATCAGCCATTCCTTTGACCACAACGGGATTGACCATGGCGCCCCCGCAGATAATCATTTTCAGATGGCCGCCGAACGGCGCAAACACTTCCGGGAAGAGTTTGTGTGAAATCTCAAACCCGAATTTGCGCAGCAGATTCGCCAGCCGGATGCCCTTCGCCAGTTTCTCCGCTTTGCCGTTTTTCCGTGCGCCGGCCCAGATGGATTTGTAGAAAGCCTGGGCAATCATCGGCACCACCGTGATGGTACTGGGCTGGAAAATCTTCAGGCTCGGCATCATCCGGCGCACATCGGGACAGATGCAGGTCAGACGGCCGCATCCGATGCGCGTCATAATATGGGTATTGATCTCGGCCGAATGGTGCATCGGAAGGACACTCATGGAGACGTTGTGGTCTTCCCAGGCCTCGACGACATCCTGGCAATTGTTCATATTGGCCGTCAGGTTGGCTCCGGTAAGCACAACACCCTTGTTGATTCCCGTAGTACCGCTGGTAAAAAGGATCTTGGCCGGAGCGTCCGGGTCCGGGGTCATCGTGTGATAGGGGCCGTTTTCACCTACGGAACGTCCTTTCTCCAAGAGCTCGTCATAGGTCAGGACGTCTTCCGCCTGCCCGGAGAGGAGGATCAGGGTCTTCAACGAGGGACAGGCCTCGCGGACGGACCGGACCTTCGGGAGGGTGACCGGATCACAGAACAACGCCGTAGCGTCGCATTTATTCAATAGGAGGGCCAGCAGGTCGGCGGGCGCATTGGCATCGATCGGCGTCACGACCCCCACGCCATTGGAAACGCAGAGATCCGCCAGGATGTATCGGCAGCAATTCCCGGATACGATGGCGATATGCGCCCCCTGAAGCCCTGCGGCAAGCAAGCCTTCGCCCAGGCACATCACCTCCTCCTTCAAGGCCCGCGCCGTCCAGGTCACCTTCTCCTCTTTCTCATTCAGTTCCTGGAGGATAGGAGCGTCCGGTTTCAACCGCGAGAGGCGGTCCAGCATATCCCGGATACTCCGGTATCGGCCTTCGCGAAGCAAGGTGCCCCGCTGCATTTCTATTTCTGTTTGATATTTCATGAACGGAACAAGTCGGAAAGCGGCTGGTCTGAAGCAGCGATAACGTTTTCAATAACCGAGACAAAAAGGCAGTGGAAATCAGCCAGTTGCGCACCAGTGTACATCTTTGTCTGGATATCGTACGTAGCATAAATCTCGTCCGATTTGACGTTATGCATCAGGGCGATATAACAGGGCAACGCACCCTTTCCATTGCTGTGTACCTGCATCGAGACCCCTTCGGGCATCGAAACAGGAATGAAAGAGAAGCAATAATTGGTCAAGTATCTGAGCATGGAATACTTCCACACGCGATGCTGCATCTCATCGATTTCCAGATAGGTCAGCCGGGTGTGGCGATACAGTTCATTCTGGTCGGCATAGCTGAGGGCCAGGTTCTCCGCGAAGGACTTGTTCCAGTCCACATCGGTATAGACAGCGAGGCTCTGGACCTTGGTTCCGGCCGCCTTGCGCTCGGCAAGCGTACCGCGCCCGTTGAGCAGCAGCAGCGGAATCTGGTGCGGCGCCCGGTCGTTCTTGAGCGATGCCGCCACGGCATAGGCATAAAAATAGAAAGCCGTGGGGGTAATGCCGTGCTCCTGGCACCATTGCAGGGCTTGGCGGACCACGCTGGCAGGAATGACAAAGCGATAACCCTCTGTATCACAGCGCACGAGCAAATACGGGATGGAAAAATGACCCTTGCGCTTATCCTTCAGCCAGCGGTCATTCTCCTCGCCGGTAATTCCGCAGAACTCCGGGTGAACCTGATGCGTGCGCGTATAAAACTCCTCGAAGAAAGACCGGTCTCTGTCGCGGGCGGCGGTATCGGCACGATGCTCGGCATCCTTGACCAGGACCTCCTCGAACGAACCGGGTGCGGCCGGCAGCTCCTTCCCCTCCTTCAAGGCCTCATAGACCGCAAAAAGGTCTCCGATCAGCACGCCGATGCCATAGGTATCGGCCACCAGATGGCAGATTTTGAAAAGGATTTCCGATTTTCCGGCAGGCCCTTCCACGAAGATCACCCGGAGGACATCCCCTTTGAAAGGATCCGTGGGCTTGCGGCGCCATCGGCACAGGAATCTCTCAAAAGCGGCATGGGTCGAAAAACGCATCGAAGGGATGGGCGCGGGACGGCGTTCCTGTTCGATGAACTGCATCGTCTGGCCTCCTTCCTTGACAAAGCGGATGCGCAGGCAGTCATTGCGCTCATATAGAAGCGTTAACGCCTTCTCCATCCGCGTTTTATCAAAGCCGCCATCGACCTTGACCGAGAAAAGGATATTCAGCACCCGCTTGAAAAGCGAGTATTTGGTCTGCAAGAGGACGATGTCCTGAGAGTAATTGAGGGGGTAACGGGGCTCTCTCATTTGCACTTATTTTCCAGGGCTACCAATTTCTTGAAGTCTTTCCGCTCCGCCGGAGTAGGCTGGGAAAGCGATTCATAGCGTTTACGGGCGTCCGAAAGGAGGGTCTTGGCCTCCGCCCGGTCTCCACCCTTATTCCGTTCATACAGGATTTCGGCCAGCCAGATCCGGGTCCGCAGGCGGAGTTCGCCATTCGGGATGGTACGGACCGCCTTCCGGGCATATTCCACAGCCGTATCGTTCGATTTGAACGGATGGTGCCAATAAATCTCCGACTTTGCCTGCCAGGCTTCGGAACAATCCTTGCGGCCCAGCGTTTCCAAAATGGTATCCAGGTCCTTGATCATCACCGGGACAGCCGACGTCTGCTGGGTTAGCGGCTTTGTCTGGACATCACGTCCCACATTGGCACAATGCCACATATAGCCATTGTAATTCTTCGGATCGGCGGCAATGGCCTCTTCGGCATAGCGGATGCCCTGACCGAAATGCTTGCGTTTTTCTTCCTTGGTCGTAACTCCCTCTCCCAGCATGTTTTCCGCACGGGACAGGCGCCAGTACACTTCGGCTTTCTGAGCCGGCGTTTCCGCCTTGGGCAACATTTCCAACAACAGGGAACGGCTCTTGGCATAATCTGCATCGCGTTGAAAGGCCGCATCGGCCGCATCGAAGGACAGCGGTCCCCCGGAAAGTGCCAGCAACCAGGCTGACAACAAAGTAATAATCAGACTCATCCGTTTACACAATTTGCTTTTGCAGTCGCCTCCAGATCCAGCGCCTCGCTGAGGATCAGAATCGGGTTCTTGACCGCATAACCTGTACTCATTTCAATTTGCCATTTGCAGGTATCGCATTCCGACACCACAAATTCCGGGTTCACCCGGGCAATCTCGTCAAAGACCGGCTGGCCGATGGCCTGTGAATACCCGTAGTTCTCTTTCTTGAATCCATAGGTACCGGCGATTCCGCAACAGCCGCTGCCCAGGACCGTCAAATCGGCCCCCGGAATCATCTGGAGCAGGTTTTTCGTGAAGATGCTCCATCCCAGTTTTTCCATGTGGCAAGGGATGTGATAGGCCATGCGGGCCTTGTAGTCCTTGCGGAAGACCAGTTTCACCTTGCCCTGATCCACCAGGTCGTGGATGAACTTTTCCACCAGGACGATGGAGGAACGCACCTTGGCATTGTCCACACCCAGGATATGCGGATACTCGTCCCGCATGGTGAAGGTGCAGGTGGATGCCGTGGTCACCACCGGCAGGCCGGCATCCACCGCTTTCTCGAAGGCGGCGACATTGTGACGGGCATGCTGCTTGGCCTGCTTCCACATGGCATTGGAAATCATCGCCACGCCGCAGCATTCCTCGTCCAGCAACTGGACGCCGATGCCCAGGGCGTTCATCACCCGGACGAAGGCCTTCCCCACTTCGGGATGCTGGTACTCGGTTGAGCAACCATGGAAGAATGCAATCTGGCGCGGGTAGGAAGCCTGTTCCGCCTCCTTCTCCCGTTTGAACCAGCCCACGAATCCCTTGAACTGATATTTCGGGAAGGTACGATGCTGATCCACGCCCAGGAAGGTATCCATGGCCCATTTTCCCGGTGCAGAACCGGCAACGGCATTCACCACCGGGGCGAACGGACGCGCCAGCGAGCCCATGATATCGGTCGATGCGAGGATCCGGTCGCGCAGGTTGGGCGTATGGTGCCCGTAATGCATCCGCGCAGAATGAATGATATCCGCGATGTTCACGCCCGAAGGGCAGGCCACCTCGCAGCGCTTGCAGTTCATGCAATATTTCAGGTTCTCGTCAAAGAAGAACTTGTTCTTGATCCGGAAACGTTCCCCGTCAGGTCCGGCTTGTTTGGGTCCGGGATAAAGCGGGTTTACCGCCACCACCGGGCAGTAGGCCGTACAGATGGTGCATTTGATGCACTGCTCAAAATTATGATCGTTCATATCCCTTTATCCGTTAATCATTTCCGCCGCTTTGAAACCGGTCATCACGGCAATTCCGGCCCCGCTTCCTTCGAACAGGGCGTCCGCCCCGCCAAGCTCGGAACCAATCACATACACATTCTCCATCTCTTTTCCGCCTTTCATGGCGAGCAGGTTCTCAGACGTGTGCACGCCGAAACGGGTGTACGGCTGCGGAGCGAAGAAATCAGGATTATACCACTGCGTCCTTTCTTCCGGAGCATCCACATCCAGGCCGAACACCGGTTCGGAAACGGACTCGGCGGAAGCCTGCAGCCCCCGGCCGAAGAAACCGCCGGTAGCCAGGACAAAATGATCGGCCTCCAGTACGGTTTCGCCCAGATTGGCCGTCTGGACGGACAGGACGCGGCCGCCTTCAACGCGGGCCGATACCACCTCATCTCCCATCAGGAACTCGCCGCCAGCCTGCTCGAAGGCCGTTTTCAGGGCTGCCTGGCAACGGATACCGGGCACCGACGGAGCCATCGTTCCCACAAAGACCACGCGGGCCGGGATGCATTCGCGGATCTGCTCCAGGACATGTTCGTCCTGCAGGCCGAAGACTTCGGGCAGAACCACCACATCCTCGTCTCTCAGGAGGACGCACACCTGCTCCACAAACTTCTTCCAGACCTGGTCATGGTCCATGACACGGGCGATATTCACCGACCGCATTTCCGAAGCGCTGGTACGCAGGCGTTCAAATTCGGGCAGGGCAACCGCTTCCAGACGGCAGGCAACGCCCGCCTTTTCCAATCCCTCGGCCAGGAAGGCCGTATTGAAATCCAGATAGCCGGCCACGTTCACAATCAAGGCTTTATGGCCGATGGAAACCACCGAATCCTCATACAGAGTTACATCCGACATGGCCAGCCAGGAAGGCCGCACGGTGCCGGTGGGCGTCAGGCGCCAGGAATTGCGTTCCGGGTCGCCGTCCAGCATCACGCCACAAGACGCGAAGAACGGTTTCACGCGGTTTACATATTCGTGCATCTTCGCCGCTCCCACCTTCCGGTAAGGATGATTCTCCGGCAATTTATCCAACTCTTCCAGCGGACGTTCTACGGCCGATCCATCGGGCCGGAAGCCCAGCAGGCCGAAGGCGCCGGAAGAAAAATGCAGGGCATTCTGGCCGCCGGAGACCATCAGGCAGCGTTTCCCTGCCCGCTGCAGCGAAATACCGCAAACCAGGGAGGACAAGCCTCCACCAATCAAAACCACATCGTATTTCATAAGCCCAACACCGCTTTATAAATCCACTGGGTAAACTCGCCCTCGCGCAGCGTTTCACCCCACGCGACGGGATACATTCCTTTCCAGCGTTCGTTCATGAAATCTTTCAAATCGGCCCGGGCCCGGTCGGCGCAGCCATGCGCCTTGGCCAGCAGGCCTGCAGCCCGGCAGGCGCAGAGCTCTGCCTGGCAAGTGCCCATACCCACGCGCGTACGACGGCGCAAATCGGTCAGGTTGTGGACATCCAGGTCTCGGATGGCCATTTCAGCCTCCCCTACAGACACTTCTTCACACTCGCAAACCAGGCTGCGGTCCATCGGATGGTCCATGGCGATTTTCTCGGCCCAGTCGCCAGAACGTCCCGCGGCGGCCTTCTGGACCGTTACGGGAACCGACCACAGTTTGCGGGACACTTCCTCAACGGAACCGGTGGCAGAGCCCGGCAGCGGCGTCACCGCCGTCTTGCATACCTGGTTGACATGCAACTTCTTGCAGACGGCATCGGCAGCCTGTTCCGCCATCAGGCGATAGGTCATCAATTTGCCGCCCGTGATGCTCACGAAGCCTTTGACGCCGTCGCGCACCTCGTGGTCCAGACAGACGATACCGCGGCTGATGTTGCGGCCCGACGGGTCGTTATCGGCCGATACCAACGGGCGCACGCCCGCATAAGCCCGCAGGATGCGGGTGTTCTCCAGCACGGGGGCCAGTTTGGCACCCTCGGTGAGCAGCAGGTCCACTTCCTCCGGCGTTACGTGCATGTGGTCGCATTCCTCGTACGGAACCCGCGTGGAGGTGGTGCCGATAACGCAAACCGTATCGCCCGGAACCAGAATATCGGCATTGGCGGGTTTGCGGCAGCGGTTGATGACGATGCTGTTCACGCGATGCGCGAAAATGAGCAAGGCGCCCTTGGCCGGGAACATGCCGATGTTCACCCCCGCCAGCGAGGCGATGTGATGTCCCCAGATACCGGCGGCGTTCACCGTCACGGCTGCCCGGTACTCGGCTTTTTCACCCGTACGCTGGTCCACCGTCCGCACGCCCAGGACCGTGTCTCCTTCCATGATGAAGGATTCTACTTCCGTATAAACCAACACCTTGGCACCGTGCAGCTTGGCATCCAGCATATTGGCGGCGCACAGGCGGAACGGATCCACCGAACCGTCCGGCACCCGCACGGCACCAATCAGGCTGGGATTCACGGAAGGCTCCAGGCGGATGGCTTCCTTCGGGTCGATGACATCGGCCTGGATACCCGCCGCAAGGCAGCTTTCCACAAATTTTGCCTGATAGGCCAGATCGTCTTCGGGCAGGGTGATGAAGAAACCCGAGGTGTCGTCCACGCAGTGACGGGCGATTCTCCGAAGGATCTTGTTCTCCTCGATGCACTCCGTGGCCGATTCCCGGTCGGTTACAGCATAACGGGCACCGCTGTGCAGGAGGCCATGGTTTCGCCCCGTCGCGCCCGTTGCGATATCATGCCGCTCGATAAGCAGCACCTTCAGTCCGCGCATGGCACAGTCGCGGGCCGTACCCGCGCCGGTTATGCCGCCGCCGACAATAATGACATCAAATTCGTTCTTGTTGGTCATAAAATAGCGCTATTTCATTCTTTCTTTAATCTTGCTGCGCAAATCCTTCGACACATAGACCGGCATGTCCGCGTCGGAGCGGTCCAGCCACTCCAGGGCCAGCTGGTACTGTCCTTCCATAAAACAGCCCAGTGCCAGGTTGTATTCGGCACAGGACCGGCGCTGGACATTGTCCGTATCGGCCAATTCCAGCCAGCACTCAATGGCCTCCTGCCATTGGAAGTTGGCCGCGGCGATGGAAGCCTTTTCCCACAGGCCTCCCCCGTCGAAATAAATCACGCTGAAGCGTTCGGTCTCCCACTGAGGCGCGAAAATGTGGCCCGCCTCGTAACCGGCTTTGTTGCAAGCGGTTTCCCAATCCTTGGCCGTGACCGAGTTGGAACCGGTATAGGCATAGACCTTATCTTCGTCCCGGTTCATGGAGTCATAGGCAAAGACATTCACGTGGAACGGGACATCCTCGGATTCCTGCGTTCCAAAAGCAGGCATGTCCACCAGGAAGATCACATCGGCATTCAGATCCATCACGAGGTTCACCAGGGTATCCTTCGACGCGTATTTGGCGCCCTCCTGCCGGGCGATGCTATAGAGCGCCACCTTCCGGTGACCGCCAAAATATTCATCTTCCAGTTTCTCGGCAAAACCGTTTGCGAAATTCGCATTGAACTCGCCCGTCTTTTCATCGCCATTCTGCAGATAGACCACCGCGAACGACTTGCCGGCCAGGTCCAGGCCCGACCGCGACGGCTGCCGCATATCGACCGCCATCGAAAATGCCTGGGGTGAACAGGAGACCACTCCCGACAGAAGGGCTCCGGACAACCAGGAAAGGATCGCACGTTTCATATTCTTAAACATTTATCACTGAACAAGTTCCGCAACAAGATCATACTCGTCGGCCCCTGTTATCTTCACATCGAAAAAAGTTCCCACCAGTTTTTCCGGACCGCGGACCAGGATTTCTCCATCCACCTCCGGACTCTCGAATTCGCTCCGGCAGACCAGCACACCATCGGAGTAACTGTCTGCCAGGACGCGGGTTACCGTTCCCACCCGGGAAGCGTTGAATGCATAGGAAATCTTGCTCTGCGCCTCCATCAGCCGATTCAGGCGCTCGCGTTTTTCCTTTGCCGGAACCCGGTCCCGGTAATTTTCGGCGCCGTAGGTCCCCTCCTCCTCCGAGTAGGTAAAGGCGCCCAGCCGCTCGAAACGAGCCTCTTCCACGAACGAAAGCAGTTCCTCGAAGGCCCGCTTTCCCTCGCCGGGATGCCCCACGATCATCGTCGTCCGCAACACCACGCCCGGCACACGTGCCCGCATCTTGGCGATCAGCGCCCGCGTCCAGGCACCATCTACATACCGATGCATTTTGTCCAAAACCCCGTCTGCGATATGCTGGAGCGGGATATCCATGTATCGGCACACCTTCGGATTGTCGGCCATGCGGTCCAGCACATCCTCGGGAAAATCGGCCGGATAGGAATAGTGGATGCGGATCCATTCAATGCCGTCCACCTCCGACAAGCGGTCCAACAACTCCGCCAGCGCCCGCCGGTGATACAGGTCCAGCCCGTAATACGTGGTATCCTGGGCGATGAGGACGAGTTCTTTCACCCCGCGGGCAGCCAGGCCCCGGGCTTCCGCCACCAGGTCTTCCATGGGTACGGAACGATGCGCCCCCCGAATGAACGGGATGGCGCAATAGGAGCATCGCCGGTCGCAGCCTTCCGATATTTTCAGGAAGGCATACGGGAGCTTGTTATTTGCGGATTGACGGGCCGTCCAGCGGGCCGGGACCTTTCCGCCCAGGGCTTTCACCACCGGGGCCAGGTCCCGCGCACCGAACCACCCGTCCACCTCCGGAATCAGATCCGGCAGGGTGGCCAGATAGCGCTGCGACAGACATCCCATCACCAGCAGGGAGCCCACCAGACCCGCCTTTTTGCGTTCCGCACAGGCAAGGACCGTGTCGATGGACTGCTGTTTGGCATCGCCGATGAACCCGCAGGTATTGACCAGCAAAACGTCCACAGGCTTTTCCTCGCCCTCGGGCACGATCTCATAGAAATCGGCCACGGCGGCAAGCAGATGTTCGGTGTCCACCGTATTCTTGGAACACCCCAACGTGATAACCTGCAGCGTTTTCTTCTTCATCAGAAACTAATTTGCTTATGCGTTTTGCTTTTGCGTTTTGCTTTTGCGTTTTGCTTTTGCGTTTTGCTTTTGCCTCGGGCTCTCCTCCTCAGGCCTTCGTTTCCTCAGCCTTCGCTTCCTCAGCGTCCCCCTCCTCTTCAAAATCGAGGGAGGCGAACTGCTTCAGCTCGTTATACCATTCAACGACCTTCTTCATATGCGAAACATAGAAGCGGTCAGCATCATACGACGGAACGGCCTTGGCAAAAAGGGCCTTCAACTCGTCACCCGTAGCCTTCGGAGACGGAGCATCCTTGTCTCCCAACACGCCCTGGATGGCGCGGAAGACCTCCTTCAATTTCAATTCGCCTTCCTGCGTATAGATAGAAATATCCTCCAGCGTGGTCATTTTCGTGCGGAGATCAAAAGCCGTACGTTTGCCAGTGGACAATGCCTCCACAATCGCGGCACCACCACGCTGCTGAGCCAGGTAACGGAAAAGTCCGTGCTGACCCGAAACGGAAAGAATTCTTGCCAAATCTGTTTTCATCTTGTGTCTTTATTATATTATCCTACAAATATAAAGATTTATTGGTTCTCTTGCAAATATACGTGTATGACTATTAATCGTCGAAAGCCTTGTGCAGGTTAAGTGATTAGCAATGAGCAAGTTCCTGAAAGTCGGTTCTCAGATTAAGAACCGGCTTTTAGCAAATGAATGTATGTCAAGCATTTAGCCTGCACACGTGCGGAATGGGTGCTCCGGGCTAGACCAGGATGGGCATGATGGCACGTGCTGTCCAGGAACGGACCGCCGCCGGAATCTCGCGCATACATCATAGGTGCTTCGGCTCCGTCGCTGCCTCTCTTGAATCAAGGGCATCACTGCTCCAGATGTCCAGAAATAGTGTAGACCAGGAGCAAAACGAGCGTTTTTCGTTCCAGGTGTCCCGAAATAGCGCAGACTAAGAGCACTTGGACAGGGACCTTCCGGGAAAATGGCTTCTGGCATGGAAGGTCCCCCGAAAAACGCAGGACCTTCCGGGAAAACGGGCACTGGCATGGAAGGTCCCCCTGAAAAACGCAGGACCTTCCGGGAAAACGGGCGCTGGCATGGAAGGTCCCCCTGAAAAACGCAGGACCTTCCGGGAAAACGGCCTCCAGCATGGAAGGTCCCCCTGAAAAACGCAGGACCTTCCGGGAAAACGGGCGCTGGCATGGAAGGTTCCCCGGAAAAGCGCAGGACCTTCCGGGAAAATGGCTCCTGGCATGGAAGGTCCCCCGGAAAAACGCAGGACCTTCCGGGAAAACGGGCACTGGCATGGAAGGTCCCCCGGAAAAGCGCAGGACCTTCCGGGAAAACGGGCACTGGCATGGAAGGTCCCCCGGAAAAGCGCAGGACCTTCCGGGAAAATGGCTTCTGGCATGGAAGGTCCCCCGGAAAAGCGCAGGACCTTCCGGGAAAATGGCTCCTGGCATGGAAGGTCCCCCAGAAAAACGCAGGACCTTCCGGGAAAACGGGCGCTGGCATGGAAGGTCCCCCGGAAAAACGCAGGACCTTCCGGGAAAACGGGCGCTGGCATGGAAGGTCCCACTGAAAAACGCAGGACCTTCCGGGGACCGCAGGAATTTCCGGGGGAAGGAAGAAGTGAAGGCAGGGATGGGATTATTGCCAGAGATGGAGGAAAAGCTGATCGGCGAGGGAAGGGATGGAGGCAATTGGGCCGCCGTTGTCAAAAATGGCATCGGCAGAGCCGGAATCGTCCTGCTGGCTTCGAATGCGCTGCCGGACCAGGTCCGGCGTTGTCCCGTCCCGTTTCATCGCCCGAAGAACGCGTGTTTCCAGGGGCGCCGCTACCGCAACGATCTTGTCGAAAACGGCATCAAACGGAGCTTTGTGGGCGGCGACGGCGCTTTCCATCACCACGAAAGGAACCGTCCCGTATCCGCACCAAGGTGCATGGGAACAGGCTTCTCGCCAGGAAAGAAAATCCCGCAGCACAGCGGGATAGACAATCTTTTCCAAGGTTGTACGGGCTCCCGCATCGGCAAAAATAACGGCAGCGAGCGCATGCCGGTCAAACTTTCCGGACGCATCCCGCAAGGAAATCCCCAAAGCGGATTCCAAGGCAGGGAGCAAGGCGGGATCGGACGTGTACAGCGCCTTGGTGCGGCTGTCGGAATCATAGACCGGAACGCCACGAGACGCCAGGTAGGCACAGACAGCCGATTTGCCGCTGCCGATTCCGCCTGTAACCAAGACCGTTTTCATGCCTAGTGTCTCCCTCGTTCTACACACTCAAAAACCTGCGGTTCTATCCGGCAGTCAATCACGCCCATCGGCAAACCTGCCGGACGGGCCACGCATCGGCCGTTGATGGAACTCGCAAAATCGTCATAGTCAATATACAAGCGCGTTTTTTCCTCGGGACTCTCCAGCACCGGAAACGCACAGCGGAAGGTTACTTCGGCCTGCGAGGGATAGACGGAAAGCGTCTTGCCCACCGGGACCCCGCGTACCGAAACCGGCAGGCTAGCGGTCACCTCCACATACCGCGTGACACTCATCGAGTAACTCACCTCGGTCGCGCTCATGCGAATCCCGTTCACCGGGTTGATGGGGACGATCCCATGCACGCCGCTACGGACGTTATTCAGTTCGATGGTCCGCGTAAAGACCGCGTCCACGGCATCGACCTGATAGGGCTCGCCGTAGATGGTAACCGAATCCGGCTGCACCACCATGGGCGAAAGCGCCATATATTGCGGACGGAACGACAACGACTGCACGGGAACCACCGGGACCTTCCGGTGATTCTCGTACGGGAAGCGGAACTGGACGCTCCGCGACACCATCGACTCCAGGATGGCACCGTCGCCGAAAATCTCGCTGAAATAATTGACCAGCTGTTCGGATACCACCGAGAAAAGGTCTCCGCCATCCGGACGAAGGTCGGCCGCATCGAAGAAAACCGTGTAGGTTTCGGTATGCGACCGGTTACGGTGCCGCAATAATGCGAAACCGTTCATCCGGCAGCGGGCCGCCACTTCACAGGAATTGGAAGACAGTTCCTGATGTCCCTCGATGTTGCTGCGCGCCGTTACGGGAACGGCGATCACCTGGGTGTAATTCAGCGAAAGATTATGGATCAGCCAGATACTGAAAGCCAACAGGAGCGAGAACAGCAGACCCGCAAGGTCCCTTCCTCGTTTCCTATTGCTGCTGCTGGGCATCCGAATAATCCCGGACGAGGGAGTTCTTGTCCACGCGCAGGCGGGTTTCACCGTCCACCTTCAGCAGGACGTATCTTTCCTTGATCTCATCGACGGTTCCGTAGATGCCGCCGGCGGTTACGACCTTGTCGCCTTTCTTCAACTCATTGCGGAATTTCTCCAGCTCCTTCTGCTGCTTGCGCTGCGGGCGGATCATGAAGAACCACATCACCGCAAAGATGGCAATCATCATAATGAGGAAAGAGCCATTCCCTCCCCCAGCCGGCTGGGCCGCTTGAAGAATCATTAACATATTCATATTAATTTAATTAAGGTTGAAAATCTACTAAAAAATCTACAAAAGTCCGCGGCCCGATTTTACCACCTGGCCCTCGGCGCCCATCTCTCCGATGAGTTTGTCCAGCAGCCCGTTCACAAAAGAGCGGCTGCGGGGCGTGCTGTAAAACTTGGAAATCTCCACATACTCGTTGATGGTCACCTTCACCGGAATCTCCGGGAAGGTCACGGCCTCGGCCAGACCCATGGCAATCAGGGCCACGTCCGTGGCGAAAAGCCGGTCCTGCTCCCACTCTGCCGTATGGGACGCCACCATCTCCGAATAGCGCCCGTAACCCGCCATGGCCGAGGTCAGCAGTTTGGTCACGAAATCGGCGTCGGCGGTATTCTTGTACAACGGCGGAAGGGTCCAGCGGCCACCTTTGGCCAGTTTCTCCAGGGACTGGCAGCACAGGGTCAAGGCATAGGCCAGGTCATCGTTCCACCAGATACTCATATCCTCCAGGATGGATGCCAGTTCGGGGCTGTCCACGAATTCTTCTTCAAAAATGCGGACGAAAAGGGCCACATCCTCTTCCAGCGACGTTCCGGGATTCTCCATATAAGCCCGGAAATAATCTTTCGTGCGGATGGATGCGTACAGTTTGTACAGGAAAGCATCCTGCTGCTCCCAGGAAAGTTTTTTCTTTTCCAACAACTTCTGCAGGTCGATATCTTCCGCCAGCAGCGGTGCGAGGGCGTTCCGGGCGAACTTCATATTGGGGTTGCGTTCCTCCTCGGTGGGGTTGAATTTCCCGCGAGCCGCCTCGATGCGCAGGGCCGCCTCTTGCGTAAGCGGCGCCACGATTCCCAGCATGTAGAGATACAAATCCTGCGTGGCCTCACAAGAGATGGCCAGCTGTTTCAGCGCTTCTTTCAGGGTCATGGCCGGATTCTCCGCATACGCATAAAGAATTTTGAAAGCCTTGATCCGCAGTATCCTTCGGTTGAGCATAAAAATCTGTCAAAATATTTTTACAAAGTTATGCAGAATTTCAGAAATTTCCTTATTTTTGTGCATTGACTTATAAAACAGTGAGTTATGTATAGAGAAGATGCTGAGGATGTCTATTCCAAACCGGTGCGCGCCGGCAAGCGGACCTACTTCTTTGATGTAAAGGCCACCCGTGGGAACAAGGATTTTTATCTTACCATCACGGAAAGCAAGCGCAGACAAGAACGGGACGGAAATTTTGTCTTTGATAAACACAAGATTTTCCTGTACAAGGAAGATTTCGAAAAATTCAAGGAAGGGCTGAACGATGCCATCGAGTACATCAAGGTACAGTGCTTGCATGGAGAACCCATCGTAGAGCACGAGCATGTTGAGCGGGAGGATGAGTTTTAAATGAAAGACATTATCATTTACACCTGGCTGACTGCTGCCGCTGCAAGCGGTGGCAGTTCGCCTTTTTGGATGGGGGCAAACCAATACGGAATCTTCCCGGAAGGAGCCTATTCCACCGTCGCACTGGTAGGCGCGAAACTTCCTTATAACGAAGCAAATACCATTCAGTGGCACGCCGGAGCCGCCGTCGCCGGAAATCTGTCCCGGAACAGCGACTTCTTTGCCGACGAACTCTATGCCGGCCTGCGCTGGAAGAAAATCAGCCTGGATGCCGGCCTGTGGCGGCACCCCCAGCGCTATCTGGCAGACCGCCCTTCCCTGGGCACCCTGTCGCTCACGGGCGGCAATTTCATCATGAGCGGGAATGCCCGTTCCATGCCGGGTTACAGCCTGGACATCGCCCCGTTCGCCATTCCGGGAACCCGCAAAATCGTCTGGTTATTCGGCCGTTTCGGTGATTATCGCACCATGGATGCCCGCTTTGCCAAGAACGCCCTGGTGCACAATTCCCTCATTGGCGGACGCATCGACATCGGAGACCGGCTCAAACTCACCGGATCCCTGGAACTGTGGACTCAGTGGGGCGGCGACAACGGGTACGACCTGGGCAAAGTCACCCTAAAGAACTACCTGAAAATCATCACTTTCTCCTCCGGTGGCGACGATGCCTCGGCCGGATCGCAAGAGAGCCGTCTGGGCAACCACATCGGCCTGAAATCCTTCCAGCTCAGCTATCGGTTCGATACCTGGACCCTGAATCTCCAGCAGGATTCTCCCTTCGAGGACAAGTCCGGCCTGTACTTCCAGAATTTCCCGGACGGAAACTGGACGGTCCATGTCCATCGGCACAAACGCCTGGACTGGATTACGGATGCCCTCGTTGAATTCCAATATACCCGTTCCCAGTCCGGCGAAGCCCACGACCGACCGGCCACTCCGGAAGAAAAAGCGGCCCAGGACCCCTCCGACCCGTATTATGGCAGGATTGTGCTGGGTGGAGACGACAACTATTTCAACCACCTGGAGTATCGCAGCGGCTGGACCCACTACGGACGCGTCCTCGGAACGTCCCTCTTCCTGTTCGATCCGTCCCTCATCAAGACCGGCTCCTACGCCGTAGGCAACAGCCCCGTATGGAACAACCGGCTGGTGGCCTTCCACGCTGCCTGCAGCGGCTATCTGCTGAAAGATGAACGGTATCCCTACAAGCTGATGCTGACCGGAACCCGCACCTGGGGTACTTACCTCCGGCCCGTCGAGCCCGCCAACCAGATCTATACCGGTTTCATGGGAGAGGTGGACGGCGTGCTCAAATTCGCCCGCATCACCTACGGCCTTTTTGCCGATTTCGGAGATGTATCCGGCAACCACTTCGGCGCCCAGGTAGGCCTTCGTTTTTCCTTTTTCAAAAAATAATTCGTATCTTTGAGAAATTGACCACAAGGATATGAATTCAATATTTATCAAGAACGTTACCGTCGAAGGACGCCCGAGCGATATCGACATCCGGGACGGACGGTTTTTCCGCATCGGTCCCACGGGGAGCCTTCCCATCCCGGAAGGGGTAGAAATCCTCGATGCAGGCGGGCAGGTAGCCTTCCCCGGCTTCATCAACATGCATACCCACTCGTCCATGAGCCTGATGCGCGGTATCGCGGAGGATGTCCGCGACCTGCACGAATGGCTGGACAACATCTGGACCCTGGAGTCCAAAATTGACGAAGATTTCATTTACTGGGGCACGAAGGTAGCCTGCCTGGAAATGATCAAGACGGGAACCACCACCTTCAACGACCAGTACTGGATTCCGGACGAGGCCTACCGGGCCGCCAGGGAGATGGGCGTGCGTCCCGTCCTTTCCTATGTAATTCTGGACCACGGGGATCCTTCGGCCATCAGCCGCCAGCGGGAGGAATGCGAAAGCCAGTATGAGCGATCGCTCCGCTGGGAGGGAGATGCCCAATTCACGGTTGCTCCCCACGCCATCTATACCGTCAGCGAATCCAACCTTATCTGGGCAGCGGAATTCGCCCGCAAACACGGCCTCAAGATCCACATCCATGTTTCCGAGACGCAGAAGGAAGTGGCTGACTGCCAGAAACTTCACGGCGGTCTCTCCCCTGTCGAATACCTGGACCGCCTGGGTGTTTTGGGACCGGACGTCATTGCCGCCCACACCCTCTGGCTCAGCGACAAAGATGTAGAGATCCTCGGACAGCGGGGCGTCTCCTGCGTACACAACATCAACTCCAACACCAAACTCGCCTCGGGGTACAAATTCCGTTATCAGGAACTGCGGGACGCGGGTGCGAACGTTTGCCTCGGAACGGACGGCTGCGCATCGTCCAACAACCTGGACATGCTGGAAGCCATGAAGACATCGGCCATCATCCAGAAAGCCTGGCGCAGCGATCCGACCGCCCTGCCGCTGGATGAACTGACCGGAACGGCCACCGTAAACGGCGCGAAAGCCCTGGGCCTCAACGCCGGACGCATCGCCGAAGGCTGCCTGGCAGACTTTTTCCTCGTGGACACGGACAATACCTTCTTCCTGTCCCCCGCCCCCTTCGCAGCCAATTTCATCTACTCCGCCCACAGCGACTGCATCCGCACCGTCATCCGGGGTGGACGCGTCCTGATGCGCGACGGGCAGGTGGAAGGCGAAAAGGAAATCCTCCACAACGCCCAGGATATGCTTAAGAAACTGATTAACCCATAATTCAATATGCTATACAATACCGCTGAAATCCTCCAGGAGCGTCTGGAGCACATCCGCAAGGCAGCCGCCTACGTGAAAAAGGTGATCGAAGACAACCGCCTTCAGCCGGAGGTGGGCATCGTCCTGGGTAGCGGCCTGGGACGCCTCGGTGAGAAAATCAAAGATCCTGTCGTCATCCCCTACCGCGATATTCCGGGCTTCCCGGTGTCCACGGCCATCGGCCACAAAGGCAACTTCCTGGTTGGCGAGCTGGGCGGAAAGACCGTCATCGCCATGCAGGGACGCATCCATTATTATGAAGGGTACCCGATGGAAATGGTCACCCTCCCCATCCGCGTCATGATCCTGGCGGGCATCAAAGCCCTCTTCGTTTCCAACGCGGCCGGCGGTGTGAATTACGATTTTCACGTGGGCGACCTGATGATCATCCGCGACCACATCAACCAGCTCCCGAATCCGCTCATCGGACCGAACATGGATGAATTCGGCCCGCGCTTCCCGGATATGACCCGCCCGTACGACCTGAAGCTGATCGCCCTGGCGAAAAAGCTGGCCGCACAGATGAACATCCCCCTGAAAGAAGGCGTCTATTACGGCGGCACCGGCCCGACCTATGAAACCCCTTCCGAGTACAAATACATCCGCATCATCGGCGGCGACGCCACCGGAATGTCCACCATCCCCGAGGTTATCGTAGCCCGCCACGCAGACGTGCCCGTGTTCGGCATGTCCGTCATCACCAACGAGGCGCACGACGATTATGCCGAGGATTATGTGAATGATGGCGATGACGTGGTGAAAGCCGCAGACGCGGCCGCCGTTAAGATGACCGCCCTCTTCGAAAAAATGATTGAAGCCCTGTAGCGATATGAAATACCTCTTTTTCCTGTATTACATCATGGGACTGATTGCCGTGGGCTGGGGCATAGCCGGTCTGGTGAACGGCGAAGGCAAGACCTTCACCTTCATCGCCATCCTGCTCATCGGGGTGTACTTCCTTGGGCGAGGCATTTACCTCACCGTCCACCGCAAATACGACCGCTAAAGCGGTTCCCGAAACCTATAAGGTGTCGAGTTCAGCCAGGAACAGGCTGGATTTGGCATCGGAAGGCATGCGCCAGTCACCGCGGGGCGAGAGGGATACCGACCCCACCTTGGGTCCGTCCGGCAGGGCCGAACGCTTGAATTGCTGGCTGAAGAACCGCCAGTAGAATTTCCGCAGCCATTTCCGGAGGGTTTCCTCGTCGTATTTGTCCGCAAACGCCTTGCGGGCAAGGAAATACAACTTGGCCGGCGAAGTGCCGAAACGGAAGAAATGATACAGGAAGAAGTCGTGCAGCTCGTACGGGCCCACCAGGTCTTCCGTCTTCTGGGCGATGGCGCCCGAGGCGTCGGAGGGCGTCAGTTCCGGGCTGATGGGCGTATCCACGATATCCAGGAGGATCTCCCGCACCGACCGGCCGGTATGGCCGCCGGTTTCGCCGAACCGGTTTTCCGCCGCCCAGCGTACCAGGTGGATGACCAGGGTCTTGGGCACGCCCGCGTTCACGCCGTACATGGACATCTGGTCCCCGTTGTAGGTGCACCAGCCCAAGGCCAGTTCAGACAGGTCGCCCGTCCCGATCACAATCCCGTTCTCCTGGTTCGCCACATCCATCAGGATCTGTGTACGCTCGCGGGCCTGTGCATTTTCATAGGTGGCATCCAGTACCTTGGGATCGTGGCCGATATCTTTGAAATGCTGCTCCACGGCGGGAACCACGGAGATTTCGCGCGCACTTACGCCCAGGGCGGCCATCAGGTCCACCGCATTCCCTTTGGTGCGGCCGGAGGTACCCAGTCCCGGCATCGTAATGCCCAGGATGCGGTCCCGCGACCATCCCAGCTGGTCGAAAGCCAGGACCGTCACCAACAGGGCCAGGGTGCTGTCCAAACCTCCGGAAATCCCGATCACCGCCGTCCGGCAACCGATGTGCTCCAGGCGGGAAACCAACCCCGTCACCTGGATGGAAAGCACCTCACGGGCACGCCGGTCGATCTCCCCTGCGTCCCCGTCCGGGACGAAGGGATGCGGGTCCACGGTCCGATACAGTTTTTCCTCGAAGTCGGTTTGGGGGCCCTCCCCCAGATCGACCCGTAAATAATTGTCCTGCAGCGGATGACCATCGGGCAGGATGGCCTGGAAGGTATTTTCTTTCTGGCGGAGGACCGTCAGTTTTTCGATGTCCACATCGGCCACCACCGACGAGCCGTCCATCCGGAAACGCTCGTTTTCGGCCAGGAAGGTTCCATTCTCGCAAATGAAGGAGGAGCCGGCAAACACCACATCCTGGGTCGATTCGCCATAACCCGCCCCGCAATACACGTAGGCGCTCACGGTCCGGGCGCTCTGGCCCGCCACCAGGCTGCGGCGGTACGTGTGTTTCAACAGGACCTCGTTGCTGGCGCTCAGGTTCACGATGACCTCGGCGCCGGCCAGGGCGTGGCAGGAAGACGGCGGAACCGGGGTCCAGAGGTCTTCGCACAGCTCCACGGCAAAGGAGGCCTTGCCGATGCTGAACAACTGCGCCGGAGCCAGTACACAGGTCTGTCCGGCATATTTCACCGTCTCGGGAGAGCCCAGGAAGGCGGCACCCGAAGCGAACCAGCGGCCCTCGTAGAATTCATTATACGTAGGCAGGTAGGTTTTCGGCACCAGGCCCTTGAGACGGCCGTTGCGGATGACGGCGGCACAGTTGTACAGGTGCCCGCCGAAACGGACGGGAACGCCCACCACAATGGTCACCGCCTTGGCGCGCGACACGCGGACAATTTCCTTTGCAGCCTCTTCCGCCTTGTCAATGAGCAGGTTCTGTCCAAAGAGGTCCCCGCAGGTATAGCCGGTCAGCGACAGTTCCGGAAACACGACCAGGGCGGCCCGGGCCGCATCGGCGGCTTCGATGGCTTCCGTAATGGTCTCGCAGTTGAAACGGACGTCGGCCACCCGCACCCGGGGCGAGCAGGCCATGATTCGCAGATAACCGTAATCTCTCATATGCTCTTACGTTCTTTTTCGGAAAAATTTATCAATCACCAGGGCAATGGCGCCGTCCCCCGTCACGTTGCAGGCCGTGCCGAAGTTGTCCATCGTAATATACAGGGCAATCATCAGCGCCTGTTCCTGTTCACCGAAGCCCAGCACGGAGCCCAGCACGCCCAGAGCCGCCATAATGGCGCCGCCCGGCACGCCCGGAGCCGCCACCATCATGATGCCCAGCATGAGGATGAAGCCGAGGAACATTCCCGCGTCAAAGGGCATGTCCTGCATCATCATCAGCGCCACCGCGCAGGAGACAATCTTGAGCGTACTGCCCGATAAATGGATGGTTGCACACAAAGGGACGGTGAAGCCCGCCACTTCGGCGGAAACCCCGTTCTTGAGGGTCTGGTTCAGGGTTACGGGGATGGTCGCCGCCGAGGAAGAGGTTCCCAGCGCGGTAAAATAGGCCGGCATCATCGTGCCCAGCAGCCGGAAGGGATTGCGGTGCGTAACGGCACCCGCAACGCAAAACTGCAGCACCAGCAGGACGATATGCATCAGGAAAATCACCCCGATGATGGAAACGAAAACTTTCAATACGCTCCAGGCCTGTCCGGTATAGGTCATGCTCAGGAAGATGCCGAAAATATAAATCGGCAGCAGGGGCAGGATGGCCGTTTCGATGGTTTTGACCACGATGTCCTTGAATTCGGACGCCAGCCCCTTGAGTTGCTGCGAGCCGAAAAAGGCCATGCCCAGGCCCAGCGTGAAGGAAAAGACAAGGGCCGTCATCACATCTGTCATCGGCGGAATCTCGATGGTAAAGAAGGGCAGGACTTCTTCCGCCTGTGCGATTTCCGACACCGACGGTCCGCCGGTAATCAGTTTCGGGAAGACCAGCACGCTGGTCAGATAGGAAAAACAGCCCGCAAAAACCGTATCCAGATAGGCGATCAGGGCGGTGATGGCCAGCAGCACGCCCGCACCCTTTCCGATTTCCGCAATGGCAGGCGTTACCAGGCCGATGATAATGAGCGGAATCAGGAACTGGAGAAAATGGCTGAAAATGCTGTTGAACGTTGCAAAACCACGAACCACGACACCCGGCAGGAAACAACCGAAGCCGATGCCCAGGACAATCGCCACGAGAATCCGCGGCAGCAAGCCGAAATGAATCTCCTTCATCACGTTGGGTCTATTTTTCTCAAAGGTAGAAAAAAATCCCCAATACTGTTATCATTAATGAGAATAATTTGTTATATTTGCATAAATTGCAGAGTTCCGGAAGATGCTGGAAGATGTTAAACAAAATATCGAACGGCTTATCGCGTTGTACGAGGCTCGGAAAGCGGAGTGCGAATCGCTCCGCCAGGCTTTGGCACAAAGCGAGCAACGGAATACGGACTGCAGAGAGAAGATAGCCGAACTGGAGCAGCAAATCGACACGATGAAACTCTCCGCGGCGTTTATGGCCCCCGCCGGCAGCAATGTCGTCGCCAAGGAAAAGATGGATAAACTCATCCGGGAGATCGACCGATGCATCTCCTTGCTGGAAAAGTAGGATGGAACAGAGTATTACCATAAAGATTGCAGGAACGGATTATCCGCTGAAAGCCAGCTCTCCCGAGATGGAACAGCTGATGCGGATCGCCGCCGAGACGATCAACAAAAAGATCGCCGCGTACGATGCCCGTTTTCCAGAGCGATCCCTCGCAGACAAGCTTTCCTTCGTGGCACTGAACGAAACCGTCAGCCGCCTGGCCACACAACGCAAGATGGAAGCCCTTGCCGATGAAGCCGCACGCCTGAAAAAGGACACGGACGACTATCTCTCCCAACTTTGACATAGCAGGAAACATCCCGCCGGTCCCGCGTGCTTATTTCAACAAAGTTCTTCGGAACCGGGCCCTCTCGCTCCAGGATGACAGGCCGGGCCTTCGGGTCAGGTGCTTTTTTGCATCTCCACCGGAAGTTTGAAACGGAGCGGAACCCAAATCTTACATGGTAAGGTCTAAGACAAACGACCGGCGGTTTTTTCCTGACAGGAAACATTTAATTAACAAGATATTTGTATGTTACAGTATTTGATAGGAGCCATCATCGGCGCAATCGTCGCGCTGGCTGTCTACATAGTGGTCAGGAAGCTGCTGCTGAAAGGCCAGAAAGCCGAAATTCTCCGTGCCGCCGAAGCGGAAGGGGAACAGATTAAAAAAGAAAGGATCCTGCAGGCCAAGGAGAAATACCTCCAGCTCAAAGCCGAGCACGAACAGCATGTAAACGAAAAGAACAACCAGCTGCGCGAGGCCGAAAACCGGATCAAACAGAAAGAGAGCGCCCTGGGCCAGCAGAATGCTGACCTCCAGAAAAAGCTCCGCGACACCGAGACCCTGCAGAACAGCCTCCAGGCCCAGCAGGAAAACCTCCGCCGCAAGACCGAGGAATTCGAAGGGCTGCGCGCCCAGGCCAACAAACAGCTGGAAGCCATTGCCGGCATGACAGCCGCCGAGGCGAAGAACATGCTCGTAGAGAACATGAAGGCCGAGGCCCGCACCGAGGCGCAGGCTTACATCAACGATATGATGGACGAGGCCCGTCTGAACGCCACCAAGGAAGCGAAACGCATCGTTATCAACACCATCCAGCGTACCGCTTCCGAAACCGCCATCGAAAACGCCGTTACCACCTTCCCCATCGAGAGCGATGAAATCAAAGGCCGCATCATCGGCCGCGAAGGCCGCAACATCCGCGCCCTGGAAGCCGCTACCGGTGTTGAAATCGTCGTGGACGATACCCCGGACGCCATCCTGCTTTCCGCCTTCGACCCGGTCCGCCGCGAAGTGGCCCGCCTGTCCCTCCACCAGCTGGTGGTGGACGGCCGCATCCACCCGGCCCGTATCGAAGAAGTCGTGACCAAGGTACAGAAGCAGCTGGAAGACGAGATCCTGGAAACCGGCAAACGCACCTGCATCGACCTGGGCATCCATGGGATGAACATCGAACTCGTGAAGCTCATCGGCCGCATGAAATACCGTTCCTCCTATGGCCAGAACCTGTTGCAGCACTCCCGCGAGGTGGCCAACATCAGCGCCATCATGGCATCCGAACTGGGCCTGAACCCGAAGATTGCCAAACGCGCCGGCCTGCTGCACGATATCGGCAAGGTTTCCGAGGATGATCCCGACCTGCCGCACGCCCTGTTGGGTATGAAACTGGCCGAACAGTACAAGGAAAAACCCGAAATCTGCAATGCCATCGGCGCCCACCACGAGGAAATCGAGATGACTTCCATCATCTCCCCCATCGTGATGATTGGCGATGCCATTTCCGGCGCCCGCCCGGGTGCCCGCCGCGAGGTAATCGAATCCTATATCAAACGGCTCAAAGGCATGGAAGACCTGGCAGCCTCGTACCCGGGCGTTACCAAGAGCTACGCCATCCAGGCCGGCCGTGAGCTGCGCGTGATCGTAGGCGCAGAGGAAGTGAGCGACCAGCAGGCCGCCGCCCTCTCGGCCGACATCGCCCAGAAGATTCAGAACGAAATGACCTACCCGGGTCAGGTAAAGATTACCGTGATCCGCGAAACCCGTTCGGTGGCCTACGCAAAATAATTCCTTCCCTTTATGAGAAGAATCCTCAGCATACTGGCGGCGGTACTGTGTTTCAGCGCCGCCGCTTTTGCCCAGGCTCCGGAACAAACGGTCACCTGGAGCACAAGCGTTTCCGCCCTGAAAGACGGCTTGCTGGAAGTCCGTTTTACCGGTAAGATTCTCGACGGCTGGCACACCTACAGCCTCCGCGACGAGTATTCGGCCACCGAGATCGACTTCGCTGAGCCCCAAGGCTTTACCCTGGAAGGAGCGCTACAGGAAGTGGGCGAACCCCGGCAGACCGCCTCGGGCGAATTGATTTTCGAACGGAGCATCGTACTGGTCCAGCAGGTACGTACCGCCGGCGAAGGTGCGGTCCTAAAAGGATCCATTACCTGGAACAGTTGCAACGACACCCTGTGCGCCGCCCCGGAGAACTGGGGCTTTGAGATTCCCCTAATTCCCACCCAAACCGCTTCCCTACAGGAAGCCCAGCCGGTTTCCGAGGACAACGGGACGGCCGGCGGCTCTCTCTGGTCCCTGGTCCTGGAAGCCATCCTCTGGGGACTGGCCATGCTGCTGACCCCCTGCGTCTTCCCGATGGTCCCGATGACGGTATCCTTCTTCCTCAAAGGATCCGCCTCCCCCGCAGCCGGACGCTTCAAGGCCTTTATGTACGGCCTCTTCATCGTCCTGCTGTACACCGTCCCCATCTGCCTCATCATCGGCCTGACCCGTCTGATCGGCGGCGCGGCCGTCACGGCAGATATATTCAACTGGTTGGCCACCCACTGGCTCCCGAACCTGGTTTTCTTTGTGGTATTCATGGTATTCGCCGCTTCCTTCTTCGGCGCCTTTGAAATAACCCTTCCTTCTTCTCTGGTCAACAAAAGCGACAAAAACGCCGACCGGGGCGGCTTGGCGGGCGTTTTCTTCATGGCCCTGACCCTGGTGCTGGTATCTTTCTCCTGCACGGGGCCCATCGTGGGGACGGTCCTCATCAAATCCACCCAGGGACAGTTCTGGACGCCCATGGTCACCATGCTCGCCTTCTCCGTAGCCTTCGCCCTCCCCTTCACCCTGCTGGCCCTCTTCCCGTCCATCTTGAAGAAACTCAAGAGCGGCAGCTGGCTGGGGCAGGTCAAGATTATCCTGGGCTTCATTGAAGTGGCCCTGGCCTTCAAGTTCCTCAGCATCCCGGACCAGACCTACCACTGGGGCCTGCTGGATCGCGAAGTCTATCTGGCCATCTGGATCGTGGTCTTCAGCCTGCTGGGCTGCTATCTGCTGGGTTGGCTCCGCTTCAAGGGAGAGCCCAAGGACGAGGGCATCGGCCTGACCCGCCTGGGGCTGGGCATTGCCGTATTCTCCTTCGTCGTGTATATGATCCCCGGCCTGTTCGGCGCCCCGCTGAAAGCCCTTTCCGGCTATCTTCCGCCCATGAAATACCAGGAGCGTTCCTATACCCGTACCAATGACCTGGAAATCCCCCACGGCCTGCCCGGCTGCTTCTCACTCAGCGAGGCGCTGGAACGCGCCCAGGCAGAAGGGAAACGGGTCTTTGCCGATTTTACCGGACACGGATGCACCAACTGCCGGGAGATGGAAGCCCGCGTGTGGAGCGATCCGCGCGTTCTGACCCTGCTGCGCGAACATTTCATCATCGCCTCCCTTTATACCGATGAGAAAAAATACGACGCCGCCCCGCAGGACCGCATCGTCACCCCCGAGGGGAAAGAACTCGTGAAAATGGGGAAGGTCAACTCCTATATCGCCCGGACGCGTTTCGGGATCAACGCTCAGCCGGCCTATGTCATTCTGGATGCGAACGGGAATCAACTCACCCCCGTTCGCGGATACGACCTCAACATCGACCGCTTCATCGCCTTCCTGCAATCCGGCCTGGATTAATGCATCGGACGGTGCTGTGACGCCTTGAAGGCCTTGCGACGCTCCTCCAACCGGGAGCGTTCTTCGTCCGGAAAGGCAAAGGAAAGGAACTTCCCGAATACGTATTCGGCCGCCTGCGGGGACGGGTGGACCATATCCTCGGCATAGAACCGATAGTCCCGCAACTCGTCCAGGAGGATTTCGTAGGCAGGGAAATAGGCCGTCCTGTCCGGGAAGGCGGCGCAGACCTCCTCCAGGGCAAGCAGGAGGATGGATTTGCTTACCTGGTTGCCGTGCGCTCCGTCGGAAAGATGGCGGATGGGGCTCACCGTAAAAACGAAAAACTTATCGGGATAGCGCTGTACCAGCGATTTCAGCAGGGCCGCCGTCTGCGGCACCGTCAGCCGCTCGCGGGAAAACTCCCCCGCCGGCCGTTTCAGGCAGTTCGATACGATTTCCCCTTCCGGCAGATGCCGCCAGCACCAGGCGGTGCCCGGGGTAATGAGCACCTTCGAGGCTGATTTCCACCGGGCCGAGGCCGTTTCCAGGGCCGCATTGGCGTGTTCCAGGAAAGCCTCCGGAGTGGGCCGGGCAAAAGAGGTATGGTGGCTGAAAGAGCATACCAGTCCCGCGCCGGCGCCCATTTCTACGCAATCCTCGCGCGTAAAGGGGACGCCGCATTGCAGGCGCGAGATGCTGTTGCACACGGAGACGGGATTGTACAGGGTCCCGAACGGATTCACACACACATCCAAACCACACTCAGCCAGCCGGCGGCCGGTCTCGTCGGCGAAACAACTGCCCAGGACCATTATTTCATCCCCGGCACGCAGGGGCACGGGACATTTCCCTTCCGCGACGGGTGTCTGCCATTTCATCATCATAGCGCAAAGATATCCATTTTTTTCATAAGATTATTATCTTTGCAATATGAGAAGATGTTTGTTCCTGCTGCTGGCGGTGCTGGCGGCCCAGTCCGCTTTCGGGCAGAAACCGGAATTCGTATACGATGCCGGTTTCGAATTCTATTTCGACAACCGCGAAATGGACGCGGGGAAAGAGGCATTTACCCGTTCCATGACCATCAACACAGCCTTCCTGACCCCGTCCGTAGGACTTCGCATCAAGCAGAACACCCGCAACGTCCATCAGGTGATGGCGGGCCTGGACATTATCAAGAACATGGGGGAATACCCCGTCCGTACGCCGGCGGCCGCCGGTTCGGACGATGCCGACCGGGGACTGGAGAACACGCGCCTTCTTCGCGAAATCACGCTCTGGTATCGTTTCGACCTCGCTTTCTCCAAAGCCAAGTTGACCGGCGTGTTCGGCGCCTATCCGCGCAGTCTCTCCCGGGGAAACTATTCCCAGGCTTTCTGGTCGGATTCTCTCCGCCACCTGGACCGCAACTTCGACGGCGCCCTGCTGCAACTGCAGACGTCCAAGGCCTTCTTCGAAGTGGGATGTGACTGGAAAGGCCACCAGAGCGAATTCCGCCGCGAAGAATTCGTCATCTTCACCTACGGCGAATGGACGCCCAAAGAATGGCTAACCCTGGGCTGGGCCGGCACCTTCCACCACTTTGCCGGCTCGTACAAATACCCTGGCGTGGTGGATGACAATCTCGTGGAACCCTTCGCCCAACTGAATGCCGGGAAGATGGCCGGCATCCAACTGCTGACCCTGCGCCTGGGCTGGCTGCAGGCCATGCAGCGCGACCGGGTCCTCCATTCCGGCACCCTTACCCCCGGCGGCGCCGAAGTCTATGCCGAGGCCCGTCACTGGAACATCAGCCTGGTGAACCGCTTTTATGCCGGCAAAAACCTGATGCCGCTGTACACCAACCCCAGCGTGGCCGGCACCTCTTACGGGAGCGACCTCTACATGGGCTCGCCCTTCTACCGCATCGGCCGGGAAGCCGGAAAATCGGGGGTTTACGACCGCGTGGAAGCCTGGTGGCAACCCCGCATCGCCTCCTTCCTGGACCTGAAACTAGGCACGGTTTTCCACTTCGAGGACGGCTTCCAGGGCCATCAGGAAGTCGTTTCCCTGATCTTCTCCCTGGACCGGATCCTCAACAAGAAACCCGTAAAAAAAGTAACCAAATACCATTTTAAACGGATCATCTGATGAAGCGAATCCTCATAGTCGCCCTCACGCTGGTTTGCGCCTGCGGGCCGAAAGACGGCGAGTACGCCTTCGAGCTGCTCACCACCAACGACGTACACGGAACCTATTTCGATTCCACCTATACCTCGGCCAAAACCCGTAAATCGCTGATGGCCGTAGCATGGAGCGTGGATAGCGTACGTGCCGCCGCGGGTAAGGAAAACGTCATTCTGGTCGATGCCGGCGACTTCCTGCAGGGCGACAATGCCGCCTACTATTTCAACTACGTGGATACCACGCAAACGCACGTGTACACGCGGATGGCCGCCTACATGGACTACGATGCCATCGCGGTAGGCAATCACGACATCGAAACCGGCCATCCGGTCTATGACCGCATCGCCCGCGAAATGAAGGCCGCCGGAATCCCCTTCCTGGCAGGCAACGCCCGCAAAGACAGCGACGGAAGTCCGTATTTCCCGGAATATACCCTGCTGAAACGCAATGGAATCAAGATTGCCATCCTCGGCTTCACCAACCCCAACATGAAGAATTGGCTGGCCGAAAGCGTCTGGCGCGGGATCACGTTTGAGTCCCTGATTCCGCGTGTCCAGCAGACGGTGGATGCCGTCCGGGCCAAGGAGAAGCCGCAGGTCATCATCGTAGCCGTCCATTCGGGAACGGGCCGCGAGGGCGAAGCATCGCTGGAGAGCCAGGGAATGGACTTGCTGCATTCGCTGGAAGGGGTTGATTTCCTTGTCTGCTCGCACGATCACCGTCCCTATGTCGTCTCCCGGGGGAACACGGCCCTCATCAACTCCGGCAGCCATTGCCGCTTCATGGGTCACGGACACATCCGCCTGACCGTGAAGGGTGGAAAAGTTGTCGCCCGCGAGACCGAGGCCGATCTGATTCCGATAGATAAATGCAAGGTGGATACGGTGATGGAAAAGCTATTCCATCCCGATTACGAAGCCGTCAAGGCTTTCACCCTTAAGGAAGTAGGAGAGCTGAAGGCCGAATTGCGCACCCGCGACGGTTATACCGGCATGTGCGACTACCTCAACCTGGTCCACACCCTGTGCCTGGGCTGCTCCCCCGCCCAGATTTCCTTTGCCGCCCCGCTCACTTACAATGGGACGGTTCCGGCCGGGACCCTGGTGTATAATGACCTGTTCACCATCTATCCTTTTGAGAATCAGCTCTATGTAGTCAAAATGACCGGCCGCGAGATCCATGATTATCTGGAGTATTCATACGACCAGTGGATCAATACCGTGTCCAGGCCGGGCGAACATATCCTGAAGATCACCCCGCGCCATGACAGCCGAACCGGACAGCAGGGATGGTCCTTTGTGAACCGTTCCTACAACTTCGACTCCGCCGCCGGCATCAACTATACCGTGGATGTCACGAAGCCCTCCGGCAGCCGCGTGGACATTGCTTCGATGGCCGGCGGGCAGCCCTTTGACCCGGAAAAGACCTACTTCGTGGCCATGACATCCTACCGTGCCAGCGGTGGCGGCGGCATCCTGCAGGCCATCGGCATCGATACCGACAAGATTACCGACCGCGTTGTGGAATACTACCCGGAAATCCGGAACATCCTCTACAACTACTTGCTGGAGCACGGCAGCATCGACCCGGCCATTATCGGAGACCCCGCGCGTATCGGCCGCTGGCGTTTCGTGCCGGAAGGCCTGGCCGCGGAAGGCATCGCCGCAGACATGCAACTGTTATTTCAACATCAATAACCCCTTTCCCGATCATTTCACATGAAAGCACATCTTCTTTTCTTTTGTGCAGCCGCCCTGTTGCTGGCTGGTTGCGCTGCCACGAAACAGACCAGCGAGCAGCGAGCCGCCGAGCAGGCTGCCATCGCCAAGAGCGTTCGTGAACAGGTTCCCGCTGCTTCTTTCAAGATCATCGCCACGGAGATGATTCCCCTTCGCGCTCCGAGCAAGACGCTTACCGATCCGTATTTCGTCAAGGTGGAGGACAATTGCCTGGAGTCTGCGCTGCCGTATTTCGGGCGCGCCACCAACATTCCCTACGGAGGTGGAAATGCGCTGGATTTCAAGACGGAAATCACTTCCTACAACTGGAAGGAAGTCAAGCCGGGTGTCTATGACATCAAGGTCGTCGCGTCGAATAGCGAAGATACCTACGAGTACAACATCCGCCTGTACGACAATGGTTCCGCTTCGATCAATATAAACTGCCGCAATCGCGAAGCCATCACCTTCCTGGGACAGCTCGAGACAAACCAATCGGCAAAATGATTAACGCCGGCGCATGCCGCGCATCTTATCCATGAGGTTGCCGGTCATGACAGATTTCATGGCCTTGCGCGTACCCTCAAACTGTTTGAGCAGACGGTTCACTTCCTGAAGGGAAGTTCCAGAACCGTCTGCGATTCTTTTGCGGCGGCTACCGTTCAAGATATCGGGATTGTCCCGCTCGGCGGGCGTCATGGAAAGGATAATGGCCTCGATGCCCTTGAAAGCATCGTCCGGAATATCCACATCCTTGATGGCTTTCCCCACACCGGGGATCATGGAAGCGAGGTCCTTGATGTTGCCCATCTTCTTCACCTGCTGGATCTGGTTGTAGAAGTCCCAGAGGCCGAATTTATCCTTGGCCAGTTTCTTCTTCAACTCGCGGGCTTCCTTCTCATCGAACTGCTCCTGCGCCTTCTCCACGAGGGAAACCACATCGCCCATACCCAGGATTCGGTCGGCGATACGCTCCGGGTGGAACACATCCAGGGCCTCCATCTTCTCGCCCGTGGAAATATACTTGATGGGCTTGCCGGTTACATACTTGATGGAAAGGGCCGCACCGCCACGGGTGTCGCCATCCATCTTCGTCAGCACCACGCCGTCAAAATCCAGACGATCGTTGAAGGCCTTGGCCGTTTCAACAGCATCCTGACCCGTCATGGCATCCACCACGAAGAGGGTCTCGGTAGGCTGTACAGCCTGGTTCAGGGCCGAAATCTCATCCATCAGCTCCTGGTCCACAGCCAAACGGCCGGCGGTATCCACAATCACCACGGGGATTCCTTCCGACTTGGCTTTGGCGATGGCCGCGCGGGCAATCTTCACCGGGTCCTTCTCCCCTTCTTCGGTATAGACCGGAACGCCGATCTGCTCGCCCAGCACTTTCAACTGGTCGATAGCGGCGGGGCGGAAGGTATCGCAAGCGGCCAGCAAGACCTGCATGCCGCGTTTGCTCTTGATATTCAGGGCCAATTTGCCCGAGAAAGTCGTCTTACCGGAACCGTTCAGACCGGCCACCAGCACCACACCGGGATTGCCTTTCACGTTGATGTCGGTGGAGGCGCCGCCCATAAAGGCAGCCAGTTCGTCGTGGACGATCTTCACCATCATCTGCTGCGGCTTTACCGCCGTCAGCACGTTCTGGCCCATGGCCTTCTCCTTCACCGAGTCACAGAACTCCTTGGCCACCTTATAGCTCACATCGGCATCCAGCAGCGCCCGCCGGACATCCTTCAGCGTCTCGGCTACATTGATCTCGGTAATCTTCCCTTCACCTTTCAGTATCTTGAAAGAGCGTTCCAGTCGTTCCTGTAAGTTCTCGAACATAATCGTAAAAATTAGCCTGCAAATATACTACTTTTCCGGGAAACTCTCACGCATGGGCGCAACGGCCAGACGGTCCGAGAAAACCGACGGCGCCATATCGCGCAGGTTGTATCGGCTGGACATCACCTGTCCATAGGCACCGGCACTGCGCAGGCCCACCAGGTCGCCCCGCTGGCACTGCGGCAGCAACGCCCCTTCCGCGAATACATCGGACGATTCGCACACGGGTCCGACCACATCGTAACGATGCATCGGCTCATCCGGAGCGGCAAAAAACTTCATGATGCGATGCCGCGCGCCATAGAGGGCCGGGCGGATGAGGTCGTTCATGCCCGCATCCAGCACCAGGAAATCCTTGTCGGCAGCATGCTTCACATACAGCACCTGGCTGACCAGCGTGCCGCACTGGGCCACGAGCGCCCGTCCCGGCTCCAGATGGATGCGGCGGTCTTTGCGGCGCTTCAGCGAGGCATCCACCACCTTGAACCAGCGTTCGAATTCCGGAATGGGATGGGTATCCGGATCGTCATAATCCACACCCAGGCCACCACCCAGATCCAGGTTGTGCACCGGCATACCCTTCTGCTCGAAGTAGTCGGCCACCTCGTCGGCCCGCCGGCACTCGTGCGCATACACGCCCTCGATGTCGGTAATCTGCGAGCCGATATGGAACTGAAGTCCCTCGAAGTAAACATTCTTGCATTCCCGCAAGGCATCGATCACGGCATCCAGATCCCGCAGGGCGATGCCGAATTTGTTCTCGGTCAGGCCCGTCGTGATGAACTTATGGGTATGGGCGTCGATGCCCGGATTGATGCGCAGGCCCACGTGGGCTACCACGCCCATCCGTCCGGCCAGGCCATCCAGGACCGCCAGTTCTTCCATCGATTCCACATTAAAGGCCTGGATGCCCAGACGCAGGCCGGCCGCCATCTCGGCGTCCGTCTTCCCTACCCCCGTAAACATGATCCGGGACGGCTGGAAGCCACATTCGAAGGCGCGGACCACCTCGTTGCCGCTCACACAGTCGGCCCCGAATCCACGGGAAGAAAGGACTTCCATCACCCGGCGGCCATAATTGGCTTTCACCGCATAGTGGACATGGATGTCATAGCGGCGGCAGAGCTCGGCTACCGTATCGGCCGTCTGCTCCAGCAGCGGCATATCATAATAATAAAAAGGGGTCCGGATACGCCGGAACGTGTTTTCGTCGTTAATTACCATGCTTGACAAATCATAATATAAAAAATGGAGTCCAAAACTCCTTCCCGGCGTAAAGATAGTCAGTCTTTTTGACTCCGACAAGCCTACGCCCCACTTTTTCACCATTTCCACCCCCTAGCCCTGCACCCAGACCCCACGGCAACCAGGTCCCACTGATCTTACTCTAGAAAAAAAGCAGCAGACTAGGATCAAAAACGCCCCAAATTGATCCTAGTCTTGGAAAAAAACCACAGAGTAAGATCACTAACCCGCTCCCCGCCCCTTGACCTTCCATGAAAACGCCCTCTAACATGGATGGTCCCCCTCATAACACCTTGACCTTCCATGAAAACGCCCTCTAACATGGAAGGTCCCCCTCATAACACCCCGACCTTCCATGAAAACGGCCTCTAGCATGGAAGGTCCCCCTCATAACACCTTGACCTTCCATGAAAACGGCCCCCAGCATGGAAGGTCCCCCTCATAACACCCCGACCTTCCTGGAAAACGCCCTCTAACATGGATGGTCCCCCTCAAAACACCTTGACCTTCCATGAAAACGGCCCCCAGCATGGAAGGTCCCCCTCATAACACCTTGACCTTCCATGAAAACGGCCCCAACATGGAAGGTCCCTTTGAAACAGGCCCTTCTGTGAGCAGGCTGGGAGAACACTGTCAGAAGTTGTTCAGGTAAAGTACTTAGTAATGAGCAAGTTCCTGAAAGCCGGTTCTCAGAATTTAAGAACCGGCTTTTAGTAAATGATTGTGAATCAAGAACTTAACCTGCACAACTCGTGCGGAATGGGAGCTCCAACTTAGACCGGAACGGGCAGCGAGGACGAAGACGCAAGGCCTGGTGGGCAGGGCGACGAAGGACAAGTCCTTAGGCCTGGTGGGCAGGGCGAAGGAGGTCCAGGACCGTCTTCACCGGATTAAAGGTTTCCAGGGGAACTTCTACAAACAGAGTGTTCCAATCGGACATGGAGCCGTTCCACAAGCCGGGCAGTTCCAGGGCCTTCAGCTCGCGCCCTTTGTAGCTCTTGCTGCTGATGAAACCGGTCTCTTCGTCCACGTGCTCGAGCAGGTTAAACTTCTCGCCCTTGTAATTGCGCAGGCAGCAAACCAGATCGACCGGGTTGAAATGGGTTGCCGATGAAAGGGCTGCCACAGCCGCGGGATTTTCCTTGTTAATCTGCACACTTTCAAGGATTTGCAGGGATGTGGAGCCGTCGGCTGCACGGATGATGAAGGGGCCGCCGCCCGGCTCGCCTTGGTTTTTGACCATGCCGCAGACGCGGATGGGACGGTTCAGCTTGGCGCGTAGCAGAGCGACGCGCGCAGCCGCAGCCGAAGCGCAAGCACCAGCAGAGCCAGGAGCGCTAGCAGTAGCACCGGCCGATGCGCAAGCACCAGCAGAGCCAGAAGCGCAAGCACCAGCAGAGCCAGGTGCGCTAGCAGTAGCACCGGCAGGACCCGCACCCACCCCGGGGAGGGAGACGCAGAGGGTGTTGGCGAGGAAGGCTTCAATCTGATCACAAAGGGCAATGCAGGAGGCGGAGCAGGGATCCGATTCGGCATCCAAAGCCTGCAGGAAGCCGAAAATCCGATCCCGAAGGGCCAGGGCGCGGCCCATCAGCACCTTCTTGTAGCGGGCCGTCACGGGCAGGAAACGCTCGTGGGCCACATTGTCGATATTTTTGATGGAGACCAGTTCGTCTTCCACCTGGTTCAAGTTAAAAATAAGGGCTCCATGGCCGGCGGGACGGCGCAGAATCTGCCCGTTCTCGTCCAGGAAAGGCTCATTGTCCGGAGTCACCGCCACGGTATCGGTCGCCTTATCCTGATAGGTAAAGGTCAGGTTGTACCGGACGCCGTAACGCTGCTCAAAAACCGGCTTCACCTCAGCCAGAGCCGCCTCAAACAGCGGCCGGTGCTCCGGCGAAATGGTCACCGTCAGGTTGCAGCTTCCGTCGGCGTTGCGCATATACTCCTGCGCCTCCACCAGATGCTCGGCCAGGGCGGTCCGCACCTCCTGCGGATAACGATGGAACTTCAGCACGCCCTTGGGTTTGGAGCCATAGTCTAACCCGCTGTCCGTGAGCAAGTTCTCGGCCACCTTGCGGCGATAGGCCGGGCTGTCCTCCGGGGTCCCGAACACCTCCTCCGTATAGAAGGCGAAGTCTCGGATCGATGCCGCCAGGCGCGCCACCGGCGAGCCCGCGGGCACATCGGCGCCCCCGCGCAAAACATCCATTCCCGCGAAAATATCTTTGAACATCCGGGAAGCGGCGCCCGAAGCCGGGACAAACTTGCATTTCCCCGCCACCCGGGCCTTATCCGCATACGCGGCAGCCTCCGAAGCGGCTTGTTCGTCCAACACCTCTATCCCCTTCCCGGGCGTAGCCGGAGCCACGATATCCATCCAGGGGAAACCCTTGCGAAAACGCTCAATCTGAGCCAAAGTTTTAGTATCCATATGTGATTAATCTACGTAAAATTCTCTTCGGTACTGATACTGGGAGCGCAGGCGTTCAAAGGCTCCCGGATCCATCCGGAACATGAAATCGTCGGTAAAAATGGGATAGTTGTACTGCAACACCGACGCCACTTCCCCTTCCGTGCGCCCCTCCAGGTCCAGTTTGATGGATTCCAGCTCCAGAACCTCGGTTTTCGGGAAAAACTCATACAGCTGACGGAACCGGAAAAACCGCGCCAGGGAGCGCACCGACATCGCCGTACCATTCTGTTTTCCCTGATAGGAATAACCCGCGATGTGCGGCGTGGCGATATCCACCTTTTCCAGCAGTTCCCGGTCTATGTCCGGTTCGTTGTTCCACGTGTCGATGATCACCGGTCCGAGATTCGGAATGGCCTCTTTCAGAGCCGATTCGTCCACCACCTCCCCGCGCGAAGCGTTGATAAAAAACGCTCCCGGACGCATCTTGGAAAGGAATTCCCGGTTCACCATCCCGCGGGTCTCCGGCAGCAGCGGCACATGCAGCGTGACGATATCGCTCCCGGCCAGCAAGGTGTCCAGGTCGCAGAAACCGTCCGGTCCCTCCGCCTCCATGCGGGGCGGGTCGCATTTCAGCACCTTGAACCCCAGGTAAAGCGCCATCCGCTCCACGCGTTTCCCCACATTTCCCACGCCGATAATCCCCATCGTCTTTCCCTCCAGGCGCAGCGATTTTCGGGCCGCCGTCCCGTACAGGGCCGAGAACACGTAATTCATCACGCCGCCGGCATTGCATCCGGCCGCATTCACCACCACAATCCCCCGCGAATTGCAATAAGGAATATCGATATGATCCGTTCCGATGGTCGCCGTGGCGATGATTTTCACCGAGGAACCGTCCAGCAGGGCGGCATCGCAACGGGTACGGGTACGGATCAGCAGGGCATCGGCATTCCGGACATCTTCCGGACCGATTTCCCTCCCCTCTTTATAGACCATGCGGGCGTAGGGTTCCAGCACACCTTCCAGGAAGGGAATCGCCTTGTCCGCAATAATTTTCGGTTTCTTAAATAACATTATTTCAATATGATATCCTTAACCAGGCCCACCTTCGGATCGTCCTTGACAAAAAGGTCGTCCTGCAGCAGCCAGGCGTTCATCCGCTCAATCATCTGCGCTTTCTGCAACCCCAGTTCGAACCGCAGCACCGACGACGAAAGGCTCACCCGGAGCACCCCGTCCCGGTAATAGCGGCGCAGGGTGGCCGAAGCGGCTCCCGACACGTCGTCCCAGGCCGCAAACACCCGCTGGGTATTCAGCCCAGCCGCCAGTTTCATCGACCGGATATACTGGTCGATCACTTCCTCCATGCCCAAGGCCTGCTTTCGGTGAATCCGGTACGTTTCCATCTCCTACAACTCCTTGAAAGTTCCACCCGTGCATTCAAAATAAGCCCGGTCCGACGTGAATGTATCCAGGATTCCGGCCATGCGGACCTTGTTGCTGTCGGTAATGAAAATCTGCCCGAAATCGCTGCCCGCCACCATGGAAAGCAGGTTCGAAATGCGACCCAGGTCCAACTTGTCGAACACATCGTCCAACAGGAGGATGGGCGCGAAACCGTACTTCTCCTTCATGATTTCATATTGCGCGAACTTCAGCGACACCAGGAAACTTTTCTGCTGGCCCTGCGAACCCGCGCGGCGGATGGGGTGGCCGTCCATCAGGAAAACCAGGTCGTCCCGCTGGGGACCGGCGGTGGTAAACCGCATCGCAAAATCGCGCTCCCGGCAGCCGCGCAGCAACTCCTCCAGCGGCGCCTGGTCCATATCGGACCGATACGCCACGCACACATCCTCGCGCCCGGAGGAAAGGATCCCGTAGAAACGGGACACCGCGGGGGTCAGCTGGGCGGCGAAAGCCTTTCGGGCCGAGTGGATGCGCTGCGCATAACCGCTCATCTGCAGGTCCAGCACCTCCAGGTAATCCTCTTCCGGCGTGCCCTTTTTCAGCAGCAGGTTGCGCTGGGCGAGAAGGCGGTTAAACTGCTGGACATCAAACAGATACTCCCGGTCCATCTGCGACAGGACCGCATTCATAAACCGCCGGCGTTCCTCCCCGGATTCGCTCACCAGCGCGCTGTCCGACGGAGACACCATCACCACCGGCAGCAGGCCGATGTGTTCCGACACGCGGGCATAGGGTTTATCGTCCCGACGGACCTTTTTTTCGCCCGAGGACGACACGCTCATCGTGATCACGCTGGAGAGTCCCGACGGCATGGCGTACGTCCCCGCAAGGGAGAACGCATCGCACCCGTACCGGAAGTTGAAACGGTCCGACGGCGAGAAGGCGCTCTTGGTCATAGAAAGGTAGTACACCGCATCCAGCAGGTTGGTTTTGCCTTCTCCGTTCCCGCCGGAAATGCAATTTACATTGGGAGAGAAGGAAAGCTCCTGGAAAGCAATGTTCCGAAAATCCTGGACTATGATTTTTTCAAGTGTCGGCATTTTCAATTCATCTATGCAAATATATAAATAATATTTGCTTGCTGGGACAATTTTTCATATTTTTGCAGTCTGTTTTGCAAGAATTATAAAAAAACAACAACAATATGGCAAAAGAAAATCAGAAAGAGCTCGAGAACGAGCGTCAGGAGAAAGTCGTCGAGAGCGTCTCGAAGATTGAGAAGTTCTTCAACGACAACCAGAAAACCATTTACGGCGTACTGTGCGCCATCATCGTCATCGGCCTTGCCGTGCTGGCCTATCAGAAATTCTATCTCCAGCCCAAGAAGGCGGAGGCCCTCGCCCAGCTGTATCCGGCCGAGGCCAGCTTCCGTTCCGGTGAATACGACCTGGCCCTGAACGGCGACGGCAACGTAGCCGGTTTCGCCCAGATTATCAAGGACTATGGCAAGAAAGCCGGCGCCGCCGTGTATCTGTATGCCGGTGTCTGCGAACTGGAAGCCGGCAACTGGCAGGCCGCCCTGGATTATCTGAAGAAATACGATGGCAAAGAGCCCATCCTGGCCGCCCGCGCCCTCGCCGCTACCGGTGACGCCTATGTAGGTCTGGAAGACTACAAGGCCGCCCTCGGCTATTTCGAGAAAGCCGCTGCCAAGGCCGACAACATGTTCGCCGCCACCTACCTCCTGAAGGCCGCCCAGGTCTGCGAGGAACTCGGTGACACCGACAAGGCCCTCTCGCTGTACAAGCAGATCAAGGAGAAATATCCGCAGTCCATCGAAGGCTACGACGTGGACAAATACATTTCCCGCATCAACTCCAAATAAGCCGGTGCCATGGGAAGAGCATTTGAATTCCGCAAAGAGCGCAAACTCAAGCGCTGGGGCCACATGGCCAAGGTCTTTACCAAAATCGGCAAGGAAATCACCATCGCCGTCAAGCAGGGCGGTCCCGATGTCGTAGGTAACCCGCGTCTGCGCGCCCTCATCGCCGAGGCCCGCAACGAGAGCATGCCGAAGGAGAACATCGAGCGCGCCATCAAGCGTGCCAGCGAGAAGACCCAGGGAGACTTCAAGGAACTGGTTTATGAAGGCTACGGCCCCGCCGGCATCGCCTACCTGGTAGAAGCCGCCACGGACAACAATACCCGTACGGTGGCCAACGTCCGCAGCTACTTCACCAAATGCGGCGGCACGCTGGGGACCAGCGGCAGCGTGAGCTTCATGTTCGATCACAAATGCGTTTTCCGTCTGAAAGAAGATCCCGCCAAGCCCATCGATGTGGACGAGCTCGAACTCGAACTCATCGACTTCGGTGCCGACGAGGTTTTCCGCCAGGAAGTGGAGGACGAGGATGAGAACGTGACCAGCGAAATCTACATCTACGGCGACTACACCGCCTACGGCGCTATCCAGAAATACATCGAGGACAACGGCTACGACCTCATCTCCGGTGGTTTCGAGCGCATCCCGAACGTGGATTTGAAGGACGCCACCCCCGAGCAGCGCGAAACGCTCCAGAAGCTGACAGACCTGCTGGAGGACGACGAGGACGTGACCAACGTCTATACGACCTTGAAACCCGAAGAATAATCAATAATAGGAAAAGAATAAGAGGATGGCTCTCCTGAACCATCCTCTTTTAGATAAATCGAGAATATGAGCATCCAACAGGAAAAGATCAAGGAGTTGGTGGAACGGCGTGCCGGTGCCCGCATGGGCGGCGGCCAGAAAAGGATTGACGCACAACATGCTAAAGGCAAGCTCACTGCCCGTGAGCGCCTGCAGCTGCTGCTCGACGAAGGCAGTTTCGAGGAATTCGACATGTTCGTCCAGCATCGCTGTACCAACTTCGGCATGGAAAAACAGCATTTTGACGGAGACGGTGTGGTGACCGGCAGCGGGACCATCGACGGCCGTCTGGTGTATGTTTTCGCCCAGGACTTCACCGTGAGCGGCGGATCCCTTTCCAAAACCATGTCCGAAAAAATCTGCAAGGTCATGGACATGGCCCTCAAGAACGGAGCCCCCTGCATCGGCCTGAACGACTCGGGCGGAGCCCGTATCCAGGAGGGAATCGACGCCCTGGCCGGATACGGTGAGATTTTTGAACGAAACATTCTCTCCTCGGGCGTCGTGCCCCAGATCAGTGGTATCTTCGGCCCCTGCGCCGGCGGTGCGGTGTACTCCCCCGCCCTCACGGACTTTACCCTCATGGTCAAGAATACCTCCTACATGTTCCTGACCGGTCCGGCCGTGGTGAAGAGCGTCACGGGCGAGGAAGTGGACCAGGAATCCCTGGGCGGTGCCAGCGTGCACGCCAGCAAGAGCGGTGTGGCCCATTTCGCGGCCGATTCCGAAGAGGAAGGCATCGCCACCATCAAGCAGCTGCTGTCCTACCTGCCGCAGAACAACATGGAAGAGGCGCCCCTGGTGCCCACCAACGACCCGGTTTCCCGCGTGGACGATGTGCTCAACGATATCATTCCCGACAACCCGAACAAGCCGTACGATATGTACTATATTATCAATAGTATCGTGGACGACGGCAAGTTCTTCGAAGTACACAGCCAGTTCGCCCGCAACATCATCGTCGGCTTCGCCCACATGAACGGACGCAGCGTGGGCGTGGTGGCCAACCAGCCCAAAGTGCTGGCCGGTGTGCTGGATATCAACGCCTCGCGCAAAGCCTCCCGTTTCGTGCGCTTCTGCGACGCCTTCAACATTCCGCTGGTCACCCTGGTGGATGTGCCGGGCTTCCTGTGCGGAACGCAGCAGGAATACGGCGCCATCATCACCAACGGTGCCAAGTTGCTCTATGCCTATGGCGAGGCCACCGTTCCGAAGGTAACCGTGACCCTGCGCAAGTCCTACGGCGGCGCACACATCGTGATGAGCTGCAAGCAGTTGCGGGGAGACCTCAACTATGCCTGGCCGTCTTCGCAGATTGCCGTGATGGGTGCCGACGGTGCCGTGAACGTGCTCTATTCCAAGGAGATCAAGGCGGTCGAAGACCCCGCCGAGCAGAAACGCATCGCCGCGGAAAAGAAGCAGGAGTACGAAGACCTCTTCAGCAACCCCTACCAGGCTGCGCAGAAAGGCTATATCGACGATGTCATCGAGCCGCGCAACACCCGGTTCCGCGTGATCCGCGCCCTGGAGCAGCTCGCCGGCAAGAAACAGACCGTTCCGGCCAAGAAACACGACAACCTTCCCCTTTAAGCAGACCCGCATATGAAAGTCAAATACATCATCTTGACTGCCTGCCTGCTGGTCCTGCCCCGCTTGCTGGGGGCCCAGAACGTCTCGGACCTGATTATCGCCGAGATCATGGCCCAGCCCGACAGCACGGGACTGCTGGACGACTACGGGCGACGCAGCGGGTGGATTGAGTTGTACAATACCTCTACGGGTACCGTCAGCTATGGCGGATGCTTCCTGACGGACGACCGTAACAACCTGAAAAAGAGCCTGATTCCGCCGACGGACCTGCGCACCAAGCTGGGTCCCCGCCAGAGCGTCGTCTTCTTTGCTTCGGGCAACGGCCATGACGGCACCTATTATGCCGGCTTCACCCTTCGTCCGGGTTCCACCGTCTACCTGGTCAGCAACGACGGACGCACCATCGTGGATTCCCTGGCTGTTCCGGTACAGCTGCCCCTTGGCAAATCGGTGGTCAAAAAAGCCACGGACCTGCGGGAAAAAGTATTCGAGGCCCAGGCCGATGCCGCCGTCCCCACCCCGGGCGCGCCCAACAAGGATCCCAATTCCGAAAGCAAGGCCCAACAGATGAGCCGCCTGGATCCCCATGGATTCTTCCTGACCATCACGTCCGTTTCGGTCGTATTCTGCGCCCTGGCCATTCTCTGGGGCCTGTTCAATTCGCTCTTCTCCCCCAAGAAGCCCAAGGCTCAGAAAGTGAAAAAAGCACCGGCCGGTTCCCTCTCGCCCGAGGTGGCAGCAGCCATCTCCCTGGCGCTGGAGCAGGAACTGGGCGGCGAGGTCTATGCCGCCATCGGCATGGCCCTGGACCAGTACCTGAACGAGTGCGTACACGATAGTGAGAGCTTCGTCCTCACCTACCGGATGCAGCCCTCGGCCTGGAACCGCAAAGGACAGACATTCAGGCAGTTGCCGAAATAATTATCCCCCAATCCGAATAATAAAAAAGTATCGATATGAAAGAGTACAAATTCAAGATCAACGGAAATGAGTATGTTGTGGCGGTGAATGGCATCGCGGACGGTGTGGCGGATGTGACCGTGAATGGCGTCGGCTACAATGTAGAGCTTGCCGACGGTTTCGCGTCGCCGGGCACTGCCGCTTCCGCACCCGCAGCCCAGGCCGCTCCGGCTCCCGCTGCAGCCGCTGCCCCCGCAGCTGCCGCCGCCCCCGCTGCTAAGCCGGCAGGCGCTGGTAAGGCCGTCAAATCCCCGCTTCCGGGTGTTATCATCGAAGTGAGCGTGAAGGAAGGGCAGGCGGTAAAGGCCGGCCAGAAGGTGGCGGTCATCGAGGCCATGAAGATGGAGAATGAGATTGCGGCCGAAAGTGACGGTACCGTAACGGCCATCCACGTCAACAAAGGCGACTCCGTGCTGGAGGGCGCCGATATCGTGACCATCGCCTAATACCCTATGGAGCAGATTATCAATTCCTTGGCCCAGTTCTGGGAGTATACCGGATTTGCGAACGTCCAGGTGCAGAACCTGATTATGATCGCAATCGGCATTGCGTTCGTAACCGTGGCCATCGTCAAGGAATGGGAGCCGATGCTGCTGGTCCCCATCGGCTTCGGCATGATCATCGGCAACATTCCCATGTTCCCGGGACTGAATATCGGCATCTATGAAGACAATTCGGTGCTGAACATCCTGTACCAGGGCGTGAAGCAGGGCTGGTATCCTCCGCTCATCTTCCTGGGCATCGGCGCCATGACGGATTTTTCGGCCCTGATTTCGCAGCCGCGCCTGATCCTGATCGGAGCCGCCGCCCAGATGGGTATCTTCGGTGCCTACCTGCTGGCCCTGGTGCTGGGCTTCATGCCCAACGAAGCCGGAGCCATCGGCATCATCGGCGGTGCAGACGGTCCTACGGCCATTTTCCTGAGTTCCAAACTGGCACCGGACCTGATGGGTGCCATTGCGGTATCGGCCTATTCCTACATGGCCCTGGTCCCCGTGATCCAACGGCCTATCATGCTGGCCCTTACCAACAAGAAAGAGCGGCTCATCCGGATGCCGGCCCCGCGCCAGGTCAGCCAGAAAGAAAAGATCATCTTCCCGGTGGTGGGCTTCCTGACCACGGCCTTCATCGTGCCTTCCGGCCTGCCGCTGCTGGGTATGCTCTTCTTTGGCAACCTGCTGAAAGAAAGCGGCGTAACCCGTCGTTTGGCCGAAACCGCTCGCGGACCGCTCATCGATACCATTACCATCCTGATTGGACTCACGGTTGGCGCATCTACGCAAGCCGATAAGTTCCTGAGCATGAAGTCACTGAAGATCTTCGGACTGGGTCTCCTTTCCTTCGTGATTGCTACCGCATGCGGCGTGCTCTTCGTAAAGCTGATGAACCTCTTTATCAAGAATCCGGCCCGGAAGATTAACCCGCTCATCGGCAATGCCGGTGTTTCCGCCGTGCCGGACAGCGCCCGTGTGTCGGAAGTCGTCGGACGGGAGAGCGATCCTTCGAACCATCTGCTCATGCACGCAATGGGTCCCAATGTGGCCGGCGTAATCGGCTCTGCCGTCGCCGCCGGTATCTTGCTGAGCTTCTTGGGTTAAGCCCCCACATTTTTAAATACTTGAAATACAGCCACTTCCCGGAAAGCCGGTTCTCAAATTTCGAGAACCGGCTTTTCAGGAACAACTTCATTATAAGGCACTTAAAAATGCAATCAGATGTATCGTCCTGAAAAAAGTTTACCAAAAAAGGTAACTTTTTATGGAATCTAAATGCTACCGGGCGATGCAGCGAGCCCAAGGAAAAATGCTGCGCGAGTACTTCTCCGGAGTACCGGTGGAGAGTCTGTCAAGAAGGTATGGTTACAGTGTCAAGAAAATAAAGACGCTGGCAGCTGACTACAAACAAGGAAAATTTGATATCTTTGACAATCCGTTGAAGCGGAGAATTGCATTATCGATTATGACTCA
>Ga0256405_10001443_pt1 | contig 64504 bp, 23 predicted proteins | sample RumenRJG_02DNA_FD_189096 | JGI IMG/M metagenome (GOLD analysis project Ga0256405, IMG submission 189096) | Bovine rumen microbial communities from Lethbridge, Alberta, Canada - RJG_02 | ecosystem: Host-associated > Mammals > Digestive system > Stomach > Rumen | place: Canada: Alberta... | reverse complement strand
TTATATTGTTTTTATATTGTTTACATATTGTTCGCATATTGTTCTTATATCCACAATATAGGAACAATATAAGAACAATATGTAAACAATATAAAAACAATATAAGATATGCCGTATCGGACACGTCTCGAGTAGGGTTTTGACCCCCTGTGGAGAGGGGCCGGAAGGATGCTTCCCGAATGCCTGTGCCGGCTCACTCGCCTTCCTCTTCGGGGGCCGGCGGGTTGCTGAAGGCTCCGAGGGATTTCAGCTGCAGGTAGTAGATGAAGAGGAAGAGGGCGGTGAACATGACGTCGCCGAGGCCGAGGTAGCCTTTGCCCAGGAAGAGCAGAGGCAGTACGAGCATCAGCAGCTGGGCAATGGCGTAGTAGTGGTAGCCGGCGCGGCGGAGGTTCCACATGAGCACACAGCCCACCACCGACATGGCGCCCAGCGCTGCCATGGCGGCATAGAGCAGCCTCGGTATGGCAGCCATGCGCTTCCACATGGTGAACATCTCGGCAGGCATGAGCGACTGGTTGGCGCGGTAGACGGCGTCGAGCGAGGGCAGCGCCACGGCCATCAGGATGCCCGTGAGGAACATCATGCTGCCATAGATGATGCTCAGCACCAACAGTATGCGAAGGGTCGTGGGGTTCTTGTTCATAGCACGGCAGCCATCTGTTGTTGCAGTTTCTGCGCCTCGCGGGCGGCGGCTTCGGCAAAGTCGGTGCCGTTGGAGGCGTAGATGATGCCGCGCGAAGAGTTGACCAAGAGGCCGCAGTCGCGGTTGAGGCCGTACTTGCACACCTCCTCGAGGCTGCCGCCCTGGGCACCCACGCCGGGCACGAGCAGGAAGGAGCCGGGGACGATGCGGCGCACGTCGGTGAGCATATCGGCCTTGGTGGCACCGACGACATACATCATGTTCTCCTCGTTGCCCCACTGCTTGGAGGTCTCGAGCACACGCTGGTAGAGGGGTGTGCCGTCGTGGTTCTCGGTGAGCTGGAAGTCGAAGGCCCCCTTGTTGGAGGTCAACGCCAGGAGGATGACCCACTTGCCCTCGACGGCCAGGAAAGGCTGCACACTGTCGGCACCCATATAGGGGGCCACGGTGATGGCGTCGAAGTTGAAGTCGCCTTTGGGGTCGAGGAAGGCACGGGCATAGCGCTCGCTGGTGTTGCCGATGTCGCCGCGCTTGGCGTCGGCAATGGTGAAGACGGGCTTGCCCAGCTGGTGGAGATAGTCCATGGTGAGCTTGAGCTGGCGCAGACCCTCGATGCCGAGGGCCTCGTAGAAGGCCAGATTGGGCTTGTAGGCCACACAGTGGTCGATGGTGGCATCGATGATGGCACGGTTGAAGCGGAAAATGCCGTCCTTGGCGTCGCGCAGATGCTCGGGCATCTTGGCGGGGTCGGTGTCGAGGCCGACGCAGAGGAACGACTTTCTTTCTCTTATCAGGCTGATGAGGTCTTGTCTATTCATGGTGTTTCTCTTTTTTTCGGAATATTATTCTGTCAGTTTGTGGAACTGCTCGGTAAGCTTCTTGGCGCTGAGGCCCTGCATGGGTTCGTCGGCCACGATGCGGCCGTGGTTGATGACGATGGCGCGGCTGCACATGGCCTCCACCTCCTGCATGACGTGTGTGGAGAGGAGCACGGCCTTGTCCTTGCCGGCACGGCGGATGAGGGTGCGTATGAACTCCAGCTGGTTGGGGTCGAGGCCGGTGGTGGGCTCGTCGAGGATGAGCACCTCGGGGTCGTGGATGAGGGCCTGGGCCAGACCCACACGCTGGCGGTAGCCCTTGGAGAGCTGGCCTATCTTCTTGTGCGCCTCGGGGGTGAGGCCGGTGAGCTCTATCATCTCGTCGGCACGCTGACGGCGGTCTTTGACACCGCTGATGCCGGCCACGAAGCGCAGATACTCGCGCACATACATGTCGGGATAGAGGGGGTTGAGCTCGGGCAGGTAGCCTATGTGGCGGCGCACGGCGAGGGCGTCGTCGTAGATGCTGTGGCCACAGACGGTGAGCTCGCCCTCAGTGGGGGGTATGAAGCAGGTGATGATCTTCATCAGGGTGGACTTGCCGGCGCCGTTGGGGCCCAGCAGTCCCACTATCTCGCCCTTGGCGACGCGGAAGGAGACATGGTTCAACGCATACTGCTCGCCGAAGGTTTTGGTGATGTCTTTTATCTCTATCATACTTTCTTTATGCCGGCAGGATGCCGGCGCTCCAATTTAATCAATGTTGAACCGACGGCCGTCCTTGATGCCGAAGATGAAGGCGTCCTTGAAGGGCGTGGTGGCCTTGATGGAAGCCAGGCGCTTGCGGGCTTCGGCAAGGGTTTTGTAGTTGCCGCAGGAGTAGATGTAGTACTTGCCGTTCTTGCTGTGGCGGAAATCTTTGATGCCGTGGAGGTCGGGGTCGCCGGATTTGATGACACGGCTGGCGGTGAGAATCTGTATGCGGTAGTGTGTACCCTTGTCTTCGGGGGCAATCTGCTTGGGCTTGGCAGGCTCGGCAGGTTTGGTCTCGGTGGGCTTGTTCACGGCAGGTTTAGTCTCGGCAGGCTTGGCCTCGACGGGTTTAGTCTCGGCGGGTTTAGCCTCGACAGGCTTGGCCTCGACGGGTTTAGCCTCGACGGGCTTGGCCTCGACGGGCTTGGCCTCGACAGGCTTGGCCTCGACGGGTTTAGCCTCGACGGGTTGGGCTGCCTGGGCAGTCTGTGTGTTCTGACTTGTCTGATTGATGCGACGGCGGACGGCCCAAGCATCCTTGAAGGGGGTGTGCTGCTGCACCTCTTTACAATATTCATTGGCCTCGGTGAAGGTTGAGAAACGTCCTACCGAGTAGCAGTAGAGCAGTCCATTGCGAGAGGAAATGACGTTCTCAATGCCGTGGAAGGCGGGGTCGCCCTCGAGGAGCTCTTTGCTGGAGGTAAGGAACTGGACGGTGAAGAACTCGGTGGCGCTGATGGCGCTGTTTTTCGGGGCCTTCAGCGTTGTGGAGGCACGGGGAGCCGCAGCGGTGGGCTTGGGTTCGGGCTTGGTCTCGGCCGCGGCAGTGGGGCGTGGGGCCTCGACGGGGTCGGCCTTCGTCTCGACAGGCTTCACCGGTTGGGGTTCGGGGGCTATCTGCACACGGGGAACGAGTTCGCGCGTGGGCACAGGGCGTTCGGTATCGGTGCTGAGAACGATGGTGGCCGTGTCGGCAGCAGGAGCCTTGACCACGGTGGCCGGAGGTTCGGGAGCGGCCTGGGGCTCGGGGGCGTCAGTCTTTTCCTGTTTGGGCGAGGCATAGCCGGGGATGTCGATCTTGGGGTTGGCAATCTTGTTGGTGCCCTCCTCGGTGGCCTTGAAGGTCATGAAGGCATTGAAAAGTGAAATGGCTATCTTGGCCTGCCCTTCGTCGCTGATCATGAAGGCCTCTTCGGTGGGGTTGCTGATGAAGCCCACCTCGGTGAGCACCGAGGGGCAGGTGGTCTTGTAGAGCACAAAGAGCTCGGCCTGCTTCACACCGCGGTTGATGGTCTTGAGGTTCTGCTTATACTGGTTCTGAATGGCCTGGGCCAGGTTGAGGCTCTTGTCGATGAAGGCGTTCTGGAACATGGCCAGCATAACGAAGCTCTCGGGGGCGTTGGGGTCGAAACCCTTATAGGCGTCGTTGCTCTTATAGTCGGACTCGAGGAGGATATCGGCATTCTCCTTCTTGGCCACCTCGAGGTTGGCGCGACTCTCGGAAAGACCCATCACGAAGGTCTCCACACCCGTGGGGGCTGCCGTGGGGTGGGAATTGGCATGGATGGAGATGAAGAGGTCGGCCTTGTTGCGATTGGCTATATGGGCACGCTCGGCGAGGGAGATGTCGACGTCGGTGGTGCGGGTATAGATGACCTTCACGTCGGGATAATTGTCGGAGATAAGTTTGCCGAACTTCTTGGCGATGGCCAGAGTGATATGCTTCTCCTGGGTGCGACCACCCTGAGCACCGGGTTTGGCTCCTCCATGACCCGGATCGATGACCACCGTACGCACCTTATAAATGTCTTTTTTTTGTGAAAAAGCAGGTGCCCAAAAGAGGGTCATTGCGACAAATAGGGTTAATAAGCGTTTCATTTTCAATTTAATAAATTTCTGTTTTTTAATTTGCATAAATAATCTTATCTTTGCAAATCGAAAATGCAAAGATACGAAGATATTTTGAATGTTCAAAATAATGTTTTAAAAGAGGCTTGAAAGAGGCAAAAAACATAGCAAAAAGAATCGTGCTGGCAGCGCTTGCGATGCTGGCTGCGGCACCCATGGCGGTGGCGCAGCAGGACATTGACACGCTGATGCGGGTGTCGAGAAACGCCGTGGACAAGGTCATCAAGTACAAGGCCAAAGACTCGGTGGCCATGGACCTCACGGCACGGCGCGCCTTCCTCTACAGCGACGGTTCCATCGACTACGACAGCATGATTCTGATGGCCGACCGCGTGGAAGTGGACTTCGAGAAGCACACCCTCCATGCCCACGGCACCGCCGACACAGCGGGCAACGTGGTGGGACGCCCCTTCTTCAAGCAGGACGGCACCGACTACCACGCCGACACCATCACCTTCAACTACGACACCAAGAAAGGCATCATCCAGGGCGTCATCACCCAGGAGGGCGACGGTTTCCTGCATGGCCAGAAGGTAAAGAAGATGAACGACTCGGTGATGTACCTCAGCGGCGGCAGCTACACCACATGCAACTACGCCCATCCCCATTTCGCACTGAACTTCACCAAAAGCAAACTCATTGCCGGCGACAAGATTGTGACCGGACCGGCATGGCTGAGCATCGAGGATGTGCCTACGCCTGTGGCGTTGCCCTTCGCCTTCTTCCCCATCACCCACTCGCGGACCTCGGGCGTGCTGATACCCTCCTATGGATGGCAGAACTACCGCGGCTACTACCTGCGCGACGGCGGCTACTACTTCGCCCTGGGCGACAACTGGGACCTGGCACTGCTGGGCGACATCTACACCAACCTCAGCTGGGCCCTGGAGGCCAAGAGCAACTACTACAAGCGCTACAAGTACAAAGGCTCCTTCGACGCCCGCTACGGCATCACCTACGAGGGCATCCGCGGCGACAGCAATACCTTCAATTCATACAACGACTTCAAGTTCACCTGGACCCACGACCAAGACGCAAAGTCCAATCCCTACAGCCGTTTCTCGGCCAATGTCAACCTGCAGAGCCGCAACTACAACAAGAATACCTCCAACCGCAACGACTACTTCAACTCCACCACCACGTCGTCCATCAGCTACACCACCAAGCTGGGTTCCTACTTCAACCTGGCCCTCTCGGCTCGCGAAAGCTACAACGTGCAGACCGGCGTGATGAATATCAAGCTGCCCAGCATCTCGCTCTCGTCCATTACCATCTACCCCCTGCGCCGCGCCAACCCCGTGGGCGGATACCGCTGGTGGGAGAATATCTCGCTCTCCTACGTGATGAACGCCGAGAACAACATCACCGCCGCCGACAGCGAACTCTTCTCGCGCCAGACCCTCGACGCCATGCAGTACGGCATACAGCACAGCATCCCCCTGTCGAGCAGTCTGAAGGTGCTGAAATTCTTCAACTGGACCAACTCGCTGACCTACAACGAGCGCTGGCACTGGAGCACCATTGAGAAGAGCTACGACAACGCCACGGGCACCGTGACGACGGATACCGTCTTCGGATTCCGCGCCAACCGCGACTTCAACTTCAGCTCCTCGCTCTCCACGCGCATATACGGCATGTTCCAATATAAACACGGACCGCTGAAAGCCCTGCGCCACGTCATCAACCCCTCGGTCTCGTTCAGCTACCACCCCGACTTCGGGGCCGCAAGCCTGGGATGGTGGAAACAATACACCGACACCACGGGCTATGTGCACCGCTACTCCATCTTCCAGAACAGCCTCTACGGCGGCCCCTCCGACGGAGTGAGCGGCAGCCTGCGCTTCTCCATCGGCAACAACCTCGAAATCAAATGGCAGAATCCCTTCGACACCACCGCCGAGGTAAAGAAGATACCCCTCATCGAGAACCTGACGCTCGCCATGAGCTACGACTTCGCCAAGGATTCGCTCAACCTCTCCCCTCTCTCGGTCAGCGGCCGCACCACCCTCTTCCGCACCCTGGTGCTGAACTACAACGGCTCCTTCAACCCCTACGTCATCGACAGCGACGGACGCCTGCACAACGAGTTCCTCTGGAACCGCGAACGGCGCCTCTTCCGTACCGACAATTCCACCTGGAGCGCACAGCTCTCCTTCAGCCTGAACAACAACACCTTCAAGAAAGAAGGTTCCACCCCCAACCAAGGCCGTCCCACCACAGCCATCCTCCAGACCCCCCACAACTACAACCCCGTGCTGATGACGGGCGGATACGTCGACTTCTCGGTGCCCTGGAACATCAGCATCAACTACACCTTCAGCTATGTCGACACCTATGTGGCCAGCCTGATGGACATGAAGAGCCAGACGGTGCGCAGCATCAGCCTTTCAGGCAATGTGAGCCTGACCGAGAACTGGCGCATCGCCATGACCACGGGCTACGACTTCGCCAACAAGGGCATGTCCTACACCACGGTGGACATCTACCGCGACCTGCACTGCTGGGAGATGCGCTTCAGCTGGGTGCCCTTCGGCTACTACCAGAGCTGGTTCTTCCAGATCAATATCAAAGCCGACGCCCTGCACGACGTGAAGTACGAGAAACGCCAAAGCTATCAGGAGAACAACGGATACTATTCGTATTAAATACAAGAAATATGGAAACCAACAAGCTCTACCATTCCATCGGCGAAGTTGCCGCCATGCTGGGCGAAGCACCGTCGGCGCTCCGCTTCTGGGAGACCGAATTCGACTGCATACGGCCCGTGAAAAACCGCCGTGGCAGCCGCAGCTACACCGAGCACGACATCGAGCTCCTGAGGCGCATCAAATACTTGACCCGCGACTGTGGCTACACCCTCGAGGGTGCCCGCGAGCAGATGCGCCAGCGCCCCATAGAAGACCCCAGGATGGAGCTTGTCAAACAGCTCCAGGAGGTCCGCAGTTTCCTGGTGGACCTAAAAGAAACCCTCTAAGGGTGCAACACGCACTGCCTTAGAGGGATTATCTACTTATCAAAGCCTTATCAAGTCCTTACCATCTCCTTACCAACTCCTACCAAAGTGGGAGTTGGCAGGGTGTTGAAATAGGGTTGGTGAATAGGACTGTCATGACATCAGGGGGTGACGGTGTAGGGTTCGAGGACGGGAACGCCAGAGAGCTGCCAACTCTTGCCGCCGGTGGTGGATGCGGAACCGGCATTGAGGGTGGAGACGAAAGCGGCGGACTTGGCTTCATCGGTAGTTTTGCTCGTGATGCCATCCTGGGTGCCACCAACCAGATAGCAAGAAGCATAACTGCCGGGAGGATAGGAACCGAAGAAGAGCGGTGTGCCAGCAGAGGTCTCGTAGCAGTAGCAGTTATTGACAAGACCACTGGTGCTGGTGCCTACAACGCCGCCTACATAACCGCCAGTGCCCTGGGTGGTGATGTGGGGAATGTAAACGTAGCTGTTCTCGATGGAACCGCCCAGGAGGTAGGCCGCGATGCCACCAGCCGAACGGCGGGGTGCGGAGCTGGAGGTGGTGTGGACAATCTGGGCGTCGACATGGTTGACGAAGCAGTTGATGATCCGGCCGCCGGAGATGGTGTCGACGATGCCGCCCACGTTGGGGGATTGGAGCTTTGCGCGGCAGTCGCAGTAGTTGATGACGCCGCCCAATTGCTTGTTGACGATGCCGCCCAGGGAGAGGGTGGTGATGATGGTTTTACCCACGTAGCAGTGCTCGACGGTGCCACGGTTCTGGTAGACGATGCCACCCCAACGGGAGGTGCTGTTGATGGTGGAAACGGCATAGTAGCAGTCGCGGACGGTGCAGTCGGCCAAATTGTTGTAGACGATGCCGCCGACGCAAGAGGCACGGCTTACCGTGAAGGGAGTGTTGAGTTCGCACTCCTTGACGACACCATGGTTATCGTTGGTGAGGCAGATGACACCGATGTTGTGTCCCGAAGCGCTGAGGTTGGCCTCATTGCGGCATCCTACAATGGTGCCGCCGTTGTTGCTGACACAGAGGCCCGCCAGGTCGGCAAAGGATGAGGAGATGGATCCCTCAGTGTTGGTGGGACGACGGGTAAGCACACAGTCCTTGAGGGTGCCTCTGTTGGTGATACAGAAGGGAGAGAAAGCGCTTTCGCCGGAATAGCTCACCTCGGCCTTGAGGGTGATGCGCTCGACAGTGCCTCCCGCATTGACGTTCTCGAAGAGGGGGTGGGTCGAGGTGGAAGTGATGCCAGGATGGGAGGAATTGGACTTGTCTTCCATGTGGCCGATGAAGTTCTGTATACCCAGCGTCCAACTGGAGGAGTTGAGCTCAATGTCGGAACGCATGATCCAAATATGGGTGTTGGCGGTGATTGGCCGGTTGTTGATGGTGCGGCTGGTGGAATTGTAGCAGTCGCGAAGATAGATAAGGTCGGCAGCGGTATAGACGCGGAAGGGGCGTTCAGCAGTGCCGTTGCCCGCCAGGCGGACTACGGTGTTGTGAGACTCCCAGCTGGTCACCTCCAAGGCACGCATATAGGTGATACCCGAACGGCGTACATTGACGGTGAAGTTGCGCGTGCAAGTGTTTCCATCCATGTTCTCGATGGTCATGGAGAGGCTGTAGCTGTTGTTGGCAGTGGCAGAGGTGTCGAGAGCCGGCAGGACAAGGTAGAAGGAGATAACCGTGTCGTTACCGAAAGCGCGTCCCCCGTCTCCACAAGTAAGGGTGAGGGTGCGGTTCTCCGCGGTGTTGGCGGCAGGTCTGAGGTAGGGGTTGTCCTTATTGTAGTCTATCACGTCGAACTTGCCCTTGAGCTGTTTGTCGGCCGAGGTGATGCGCACCTCTTTGATGTTGCTGGTATTGTTAGTACCATTGGTAAACTGCAGGCGGACAATGCCGGCCAACGAGTGGAAGTTGAGGTTGTAGGACACACTGCCGGGGGTTTCGTCCCAATGGCCACCGTACCAAGCCACCATGGGGAACACCTTGCGCGCAAACGAGAGGTCGGTGCGCAGCGGTTGCTCGGCAGGGATGTCAATGCTGGCAGAGAAGACCTTGGAGTCGGCGCTACCGGTGATGGCATTGTTCTCGCTGTAGGGGAAGAGTCCGAGGAAATACTTCGACGACCAGGGCAGCTCGGAAATGAAGGTACCGTTGAAGTCGGGGTAGTTGGGACCGCCGGTATTGGTGAGGGTGGCCACTTCCTGGCTGGTGGACTGGTCGGAGGCAATGCTGATGTTGTCTCCCAGTTCCCAGTAGATCCACTGTTCGTTGAGGAGATAGGTCTTGGCATTGGGGTCGGCGGAGGAGAGGTTCTCGATGGAAGCCTCGAACTCGAACGTCGAGCGCTCCTTCTCTTTCTCGCATGAGGCAGCAAAGAGTGCCACTACCAATAGAGACAGGTATATGAAAGTTCTTTTCATGATGCGTTTCTTGTTGTTCTGCATGCAGTGTTAATATTTAAAAGGTCTCCCACTCTCCCGTGGTCCATTCGCCAGAGTTGTCCGTATACTCGGTGACCTCATCGCTGGCACGAAGGGTTTCGCGGTCATTGCCCTCGATGAGAGCATAGTCGGTTTTCAAAGCCACGCTGTTGGCATAGCCTTCTTCCGGAAGGTAGGAATAGATCTCAAGCTGAGGGGTTATATACTGTTTCTTTTTCATCTCTTGACAACTTTTTGGATGGTGACATTGTTGGGTGTGTGGATGCGGACATAATAAATGCCGGAGGGATAGTAGCTGAGGTCGAGGGTGACACTCGATGCGTCGTAGGTGTCGCGGTTCTGCAACACACGACCCTCGTTATCGTAGATCTCGACGTGCGACATCTGCTCGGCTTCAACATGGATGATGTTCACAGTAGGATTGGGGTAGACCTTGACCTCGGAGACAGAGGAGATGTCGACGATGTCGATATCCTCATTGCTCTCGGAGCGGAAGGTGAGGGTGAGGGTGACGACACTGTCGCAACCGAAGGCGGTCTGGAGGGTGTCGGTGAGGACGAGGGTGGCGCGGCCTGTGCTGTCGAGAGTGCGACGCAGGAGTGCCGACTCGGCGGCCGACACAACAAAGCCATAGCCGCTATACTCTTCGCCAATGATGGCGGAGTCTGTCAGGTTGGTATTGGTGCCATAGTGGAGACGGATGAGGGTGACGAGTGTACTGTCGACCATCTCTACCGAATCGATAAAGGAGACAGCGTACTGGTCGTCCTCGGTGTAGACTACACCCTGCCATTCCACCTGCTCACAGCCCTCGACAAGGACGGTGTCGTTGACGGGGATGAGGTCGGGCTGGCCAAAGAGCGGGTAGCCGTCGTGGACCTCCTCGAGGTCGCTGCGCCAGGTCTTGTACTGGCCACCGTCGGCGTTCTGCTGACGCACCCAGCGGTTGAGGACGCGGGTGAGGTTGTTGACACCATAGACGGGCTGGCTGATGGTCACAGCGTTGCCCTTGCCACGGAACGAGGCGTTGTCGCTGAGGTTGGCGCTGGCAGCGGCGACACCCACTGTCTGAGCGGCATCGGAGGCAGCATAGTAGTTGTGGTTGGCGGAGGTGTTGTTGCTCAAGGCTCCGGCCACACCGCCATGCACACCGGCATTGCGCATCTTACCGTAGGCGTAGTTGTTCTCCAGGATGGTGTTCTCGGCGTAGCCCACAATACCGCCAACGCGCTGCTGATGCTTGGCTTCGGCCAAGAGGTGCACGTAGTTGTTGGCAAGGACAGACGGCGATCCGTTGGAATGGAAGAGGAGCATACGGGTACGCGGGGCCTCGCCATCGAGGTAACCGGCAATACCGCCTATGTAGAGGCCGCTCATGCGCGAGATGTTGAGCGCACCACTGTTCGTCACAGAAGTCGCAGTGCCGTGGCCCACCATACCGCCACTGTAGACGGCGTCGCCCACATACTTGGCAGCGGTTTTGGAGTTGGTGATAACGTCGTGGCTCGAACGGCCGATGAGACCGCCGCTGACGTAGTGGGTGGTGAGGATGGAGGCGGTAGCATCATTCTCCGCCGAGTCGGAGACGGCGCAGTTGTCAATCTTGGAGTACACCGAGTTGGCAGCGAGACCGCCTACATAGTGACCGCCGCGGGCAAAGACTGCCTCGAGCTTGATGCCGCAGATCTGGGCGGTGTCGAGGTTGCCGAAGAAGCCCACATGGTACATGGAGGGTTCGTTGACGATGATGTTGCGGATAACCACATGCTGGTCAGCTGCCAGCGGGACGGTCGAGGAGTCGGTGACCACGCTGGGCTTGCCGACGCCGATGAAGCGGCCGCGGAAGCCATACTGCTGGGTGCCCACGGGCGACCAGAGGTAGTCCTGCATATCGTAGGGCTCGCCGTTGTCCTTCTGGTGGATGAAGACCTTGTTGAAGTAGAAGGGACGCACCTGCTGGCCGTTGTAGCCGTTAACGACACTGATGAGCCAGGCCAAGCCGTTTTCGTTGTAGATGTGCACATCGCCATCATAGGTGGTGACATAGCCTGCGGCTGCATCGCCGGCGTTGGCGCGGGTGGTGTAGTCGTAGTTGGCATCGTGCACGGCGTGGGCAGCGACCTCGGAGTTAACCTGGTCTTTCCAGTAGTTGTTGGGACCGTAGTAGGCCACCACGTCGCTGTTGCGCGAGGGAACCACATAGCTGGCAGTCTGCGTATAGTAGGGGTCGAAGTCCCACATGATGAACTTGGTGCTTTCGCTGCGCGGGGTGGTGGTCAGGCGGATGACGTCGCCCTCGCAGAAGAGGAGGTCTTCCAACTCGTGGCCGGTGACAGTCTCGACGCCGGTGCTGGGATCGACGTTGACCACCTCCTGATAGACATAGTCGTTGTCGTCGCCGACCACGCGGGCATCAATGGTACCTGCATTGCGGTTGACCCACACTTTGGGCGTAATCTTGATGGCCTTGTAGTTGCGGGTACCCAGAGCCCTGACGGCGGTGTCGGGATCCGTCCAGCCGTTGGCGCTGCCGTCGTTCTCCACCACGAAGCGGTCGGGATTGTCGACGTCGGTCTTCTTGAGGGTGACCTTGATGTCCTTCTTGAGGGTGCAGAAGCCCGAGACATCCTTGGCCTCGACGTGATATTTGAGGGTATCGGAGAACTCGTGGGGCGTCATGGAGACGTGGGGAGTGAGGAGGGTGTCGGCAATGGCGTCGATGTAGTTGACGTAGTTGCCGCCCTCAACCTGGCTGATGAGGGTGTTGTTGACCACAGCGGTAGTGCGGGTCTTGTCGGAGGAACCGCTCCAGGTGTAGGTGTAGGGGAAGAAGCCGCCCTGGACACGATAGATGATTTCATCGCCGCCGGTGGGGCAGGTGGCCGACACCAAGGGTACGTAGGACAGCACATCGCCGGCGTGCAGCGTGCCGCCGTTGTCGTAGGGCAGGTCAACACCGGCAATCTGGTGGTGGAAGGTGGCGCAGCGGTGGAGGAAGATGCGCGAGTTGTCGACATTGTACTCATAGAAGACATTGTAGCCCTCGTCGGAGACGAAGTTGTTGTTCACATGGGTGGCCTGCAGGAGGTCGGTGAACTTGTGGCCGAAGGCGAAGCGGATGGTGTCGCGCACGTCCTCGCCGGGGAACCACTTGCTGACGCCGATGAGGGTATTGTCGGGCAGGACGGAGACCATGTCGATCATGTCGCTCTGTTCGTCCTTCATGACAGCGTCACCGGCATCGGGAGTGCGGGTGAGGAAGACGTTGCGCTTGTCGGCAGTCTTGGTGTAGTTGGTGTCAACCATAAAGCGCACCACATGGCCTGCGGCATCACTGTAGTTGGTCCAATAGGGGGTGCTACCACTATATATATAGTTCTTCGTGATGTTGACAGCCGTGGCCTTGTGCGAGGGATTGAGGGTCACGGTGCCGCTGTCGACATAGATGGCGCCGTTGGTGGGATGGTCGCCCACCTGGGCCGGGACAAAGTTGTTCTCGATGTCGACCGAGTTGACAAAGACAAGGTTGCCGCCCTTGGTGACGCTGACAGCGCTGCCACGGCGCTTGATGTCGGTGTCGGTGTAGCCGTTGTAGTTGCTGTGCAGCGAGGTGCCGTTGGCCAGGGTGACGGTACCGCCGTCATGCACGGCAATGATGGGGCCGTAGACCTGGTTGGTGTCAAGGCGCTTGTGGGAATCGTAGGCCGGGGTGTTCAGGGTGGCGTTCCAATACTGGGGGTACTGGGTGCCGGTCACGCCGGTGATGCGACCCACGCTGCCACCGCCGAAGTCGACACACGTGGCGCTGAGCACACCGTCGCTGGTGCTGACATCGAGCATCGTGCCGCGGAACACACCGCACTCGCCCGGAAGTTCATGGTGGTGACCGGTGTAGCGGATCACAGGCACAGCGAAGTAGTCGACGCCGCGGATGGAGACAGCATCGGTAATCTTCATGGTGTCGATGATGGCTATGACGTCGCCCTCCTCATAGATGCTGGCGTCGAAGGCCTGCATGAAGTTCTGCAGATACTTGCTGGGTACCTTGCCAACCTTCTCGGAGTTGCCGGGTGTGACATCGGCCAGCGAGCCAGGTGTGAGGTGTATGCCGCAACGGTCGACATGGTCGGCCGAGGCCAGGTAGATGGTGTCGCCTACCGTACGGCACTTGACGTTGACACGGATTTTGAACTTACTGGTGTCGACGGGGTTGTAGGCCGTGAAGTGGAGGTCGAGGTGACCCACCACGGTGTCGGGGTAGACCTTGTTGCCGTCGTAGGTGAGCGAGAGGTTGAGGGCTGCGAGGCCACGGCCGTCGAGCTCGCCGATGTGCAGACCCTGGCCAGTGAGACCGATGTTATCGTAGGATGCACAGTCGGCGGAAGAGCCGGACTCCTTACTGAACTGCATCTTGTCTGTCTTAGAGGCTCCGGTGTAGGGCATGGCGGTCGAGAAGATGTCGGCGGCGGTGTCCTGGTTGATGGTGTGCCAACCCACAGTGGAGGTAAGGGTCGACGAGATGTTGTCCATGGGCTGCACACCCACGCGGAAGACATTGGGATCTGTTGCACTGATGACGGAGGCGGAGTCGCCCGTCAGCAGGAATTCGTTGGCGGCGCATTTCGCGGGCCACCAGGAGATGGAGTCGAGGTAGAGCTCGCGCGAGTGCAGCGTGGCGGGCAGCACGGCCTTGCGGATGAAGGTGTTGCTGCGGCCTTCGTTGTACATGGCCAGCAGGTCGTACTCCATGTCCTTGAACTTCTCCAGCAGGGTGGCGATGGTGATGGCCACGTTGATGGGCTGGTTGAGGTTGGAGTCGACATATTCGCCCGGAATGACGGCGCCGGTGTTGGTGGAGATGTCCGAGCCATCGTAGTTGGCACGTTTCGGGACGGCCTTGTACTCGTCGAGGGTGAAGTACACCGTGCCGAGCATGGTGCTCGAGAAGTCGGTGCTATAGGTCAGGTAGAGGTCCATGACGGGCGAGGCGTTGACGTCCGCACCCACCTGGGCGGAGTAGAAGTTCTGTATGATGTTCACGTGGTTGTTGCCGGAGATGGCGGTGCCACCCTGATTCCACGTGCCGCTGTAGGTCTCGGGCGCTCTGTAGGTGTTGGTTACTGTGGTGTCGAAGTTCTTGCCGGAGGTCATCACGAGGCCGAAGGTAGTGGCGGGGTTTTCCGTAATGAGGTTGACGCCGCGGAGGTCGGACGACGAGGAGCCGTCCGCGAGGGCCGGCTGCTCCCAGGTACCCTGGGCGGGGGTCTGAGCCACATTGGGGTCGGTGCCTACGTCGGCCCAGCTGACGGGATGCCAGGTTCTGTCGACGAAGCGCAGCACGGCGTTGTCGTCCTCGATGGTGACGCCGTCGGTGCCCAGACGGTAGTAGTGGCCGGGCGTGGTGGGCGGCAGGACGAGCTCGGCATGGGCCAGAGCCAGATCGTAGTTCGTGCCGGTGGCGGCATCGTAGAGTTTAACCTTCTTGTCGTCCTGCGGCAGCAGCTCGGGCTGGGCATGGGCCAGCAGCACGGCGAAGCGCGTACGCTTGCCCTGGCCGACGCTCCACACACGGTAGCTGTTGCGGAAGTTGTTGTACGGGTACTCGGCAAGGTTGCAGTTGATGGCATGCTCGCAGCTGTCCCATCTAATGGAGGTTCCGTTCCGCTCGGAAATGACAAGGTTGGAGTCGGCGCAGGAGGCCATGAAGCCGCCGTCTTGGAAGTTTTGCTCAACTCCATGTTCATCTATATATTTGGCGCGCGCCGTCACCACGGCGTTGGTGCCCGTTTCGGCAAAGAGGTAGCCGAAGCCTTCAACAAAACCGTAGCCTCCTTCGGTGGTCAAGATGTCCACATTGACACCGTTGTTCACCACCATGGCGGCATACTTGTTGTTCACGGGGTCGATGACGTGCAGGCGGTCGCACACCTGCATATCGTTGCGGCACTGGTTGGGGTCGCTGACGATGAGGTTCTGATTGGTGGTGTGCACCAGTTTGCCGTCGCCGTCAAGTTCGTCCTTGTAGAAGTGCAGCTGGGCCACCTCGGTCATCACGGCGTTGAGGTCGATGACGTTGTATCCGCGCACCTTGACGGTATCCACACGCATGATGGTCAACTGCTGCGAAGGATAGGCCGAGGCGGCGTCCGTGGCACCGCTGTAGAAGATGGCGGTGTTCCACAGGTAGAGCTCGTCGGCGCGCTGGATGGAGCGCAGAGTCTTCGAGGCATGGCAAGAACTGTAGTCCACGGCACCATAATTATATACATGGATGCTGTTGTGCACATCGCCGCCCTGCACCGAGGTACCGGAACCGATAATGGAGTTGGCGATGTCCATGGTGGGCAGCGTGCTGGTGGAGGAGCCCTGGGTGTTGTAGCCTTCGCCGTCGACGTAGATACGGCTTTCGCCGCCGTAGAATCCGGGTACGCGGAAGTCGAAGCTGCCGTCGTTGCTACCCCAGTTGGCGCCGCCGTAGACCGAGGCGTCGAGGATGACGTGGCCGGCCGTCAGCGCCGGGCTGGCGCCGTCGGTGACACCGGGTTTGAAGATGGCGTAGGCGTTGTCGTTGCCGGCGATGGTGCGCTCCCAGACCTTGCTGTTCTCGATGGCCTTGGAGCCCACATTGACGTACACCGAGCCATAGGTGTTGCCCTGGTAGCCGGCACCGTAGACCGAAGCCTTGACGATGCCGCCGGCTATATTCAAGATAGAAGAGGGACGCAGGGTGGTGTTGGCCATGGGGTCGGCGGGGGTGCCTGCGGCGCACTCGGCGGGGTAGCCGTCGTTGACGCGCTGGCTGCCACCGTAGACCGATTCCTTGACGTCGCCGCCGTCCATGTTGAGCACCTTAAGGCCATAGACCAGCTGGTCTTCCTTGCCGCTGGCGCCGGCATAGATGTTGTTGTCGAAGGTGCCGCCGTGCACGTTGACCACAATGTAGGAGTACTTCGTCGGGTCGTTGTAGGCCGTGGCCATGGTCTGTGCTGTGTCGGGGGTGCGGTAGTTGACCACGCCGTCCACGCCCTCGTTCACCTGCGTGGTGATATGCTCGCCGAGGTCGTTGGTCTTCATGCGCCAGGTGGTACCCATCAGGCCGCCGCCAAAGAGGTTGGAGTCGACGTGGCCGTCGTAGAAGTTGACCTCCACAAACTCGGTGTTGGGCAGGGTGTTGCGCTTGGGGATCCAGATGTGGGGTGCGTCGCCGAAGGGCTGCACGGAGTAGTCGTAGTCGCCGTTGCCGGCGCCGTAGATGGAGCCGTACTTGCCGGAGTGGATGTTCAGGACACTGCGGAAGACATTGCCCGTATAGTCGTTGCCGCCGAAGACCTGGAAGGCGTTCTGGGCGCCGCCGAGGTCGGAACCCTCGAGGGTGAGGGTGGCGGTGCCGAAGACATGCGAGCCCCAGCAGCCGCCGTAGATGGCGTCGAAGGGTTCGTCCCAGGTGTCGAAGACGTGTATGTAGGTGTTCTCGGCGTCGCCGCCGCGGCCGCCGCCGTAGGCCTTGGCCGAGGCCAGGTTGGAGGCGTGGTGCAGGTGCACATAGGTGCTACCCTCGACGCCGTCGCTGTGTTCAGGCTTGGCCACATTGCCGCGGTGGGTCTGCTGCAGGTGCTCCCAGTCGCCCTCGCCGCCGCCATAGACGGCGCCGGAAATGGTGAGGTCGGCAGTGAGCTTGGCGGGGCAGACAAGGTCGTTGACCTCCACGCGCGTGGCGCGGCAGTCACCCATCGAGCCACCGCCATATACATTATTATTTATATGACCGCCGTAGAGGTTCACCGTCGTGGAGTCCACAAAGGGCGAACCCGAGCAGCGGTCCGCCACGAGGTTGGCGGGATCGCTGTGGTCCGAGCGGTAGGCATAGACGGCGTAGTCGTCCAAGCCCAGGAAGTCGTAGTCGTAGCGGCCGTTGGAACCGCCGTAGATGTTGTTCACCTGGCCGCCGCTGACGTCAATACGGGTGTTGCCGTAGACGTTGCCGCTGATGTCGTTGCCGCCATAGACGTAGTTGATGCCTTCGGCCTGGGTTTTGCGGATGTCGATGTAAGCCATACCGCGCACGTCGGCCTTGCGGCAGCCGCCGAAGAGACTGTCGGTAATGGTCACCTGGTCGGTGTTCACCAGCACGTAGGTGGACACGCCGTTGACCTCCTCGTCGCAGATGTCGAGGAAGTCCTCCGAACCGTTCATGCTGCCGTTGTTGCCGCCGCCGAAGACGCTCTTCACCTTGCCTTTGGTGAGGATGATGTCGGGCACGCAGCTCTCCATGTTCTCGCGGTTGTTGCCGCCGAAGATGGTACCCACGGTCAGCTGGTCGGTCTTGCTGTTGAAGAGGATATGTACGTTCTCGCGCACGCCCACGCCGTTGCCGCCGCCGAAGACGGTGTCAATCTTACTGGTGTTGTTGGTGTTGATGTCCACGAAGACGGAGGTCTGCAGGGGCGTCACCTCGGTGTACTCGAAGTGGCACACGGGGCCGGGCACGAGGCTGCCGACGTTGTCGTAGTTGTAGTCGCCGTTGCCGGAGCCGTAGACGCAGTTGATCTGGACGGAGTCCTCCAGGAGGAGGTAGGTGGAGTAGGCGGCATTGTAGGTGCCGTCGCCGGCGTCGTAGTTCAGGTGCGTGCCGTCGGAGGCCTTGTAGTCGGCCTCGCTGATGGCCGCATGGACGAGGTTGCCTTCCTTGTCTACCACCTCGGGCAGCGAGTAGGCGCCGAAGCTGTTGAGCGAACCCATACAGTCGTTGCCGGCGTAGAGGGAGCCGAGAATCTTGGTCTTGCCACCCACGGCGGCATAGCCGCAGCCGTAGAGGTAGGAGAGGTAGCCGCCGCCGTAGGCGTTGCCGTCGCCGTGGTCGAAGCCCACACCGTGGTGCACCTCGCTGCCCACGACCGTGTTGCCGCTCATCTGCACGTGGATGGTACCCTTCTGGTAGCCGCCCAGCACGTTGAGGTTGCGCTCCACGCCGCCGACAGAAATCTTGGGATTGGAGCCGTCGAGGAAGCCCACGTGGGCTTTCACGCCACCGCCGTAGGCCGAGTAGAGCACCTTGCCGCCGTTGAGGTAGAGGTTGGTATGGTTGTGCGTGGGCACCAGCAGGCCCACATACTCGTCGCGCGGGTCGTAGGGCTCGAGGTTGTAGTCGTTCAGCAGGTACTCGTCGCCGCCCAGGTAGCGGCCGTTCTTGCTGCAGTGGTAGTAGCCGTCGCTACCGCCGTAGACGTCCTGCAGCACCACGGCATTGCGGTCGATAACGGCATAGGAACCTTCGCCAAGCTCCGATCCCACGTCGCCGCTGATGTCGTTGCCGCCGTGGGCGTAGCCGAACACGCCGCCGGAGAGCCACAAGGCGGTCGAACCCTTGACGTTGGCCATGCGGCAGCCGCCGTAGACGTTCTCTACAATGATACGCGAGTTGGGTTCGCTGTGCACCACGGTGCTGATGGCCGTGGGGCGCTGGAACTTCCAGCCCGCAAAGGCCGCCTCGGCGCTGTCGCGGATGATGGGCACGGTGTGGTAGTCCAAAGCGAAGTTCATGTCGCCGGCGTTGCCGCCGCCGTAGACGGAGCTGATGCCGCCGGCGGTGAGGTTGAGGGTGGCGATGGTGGCCATGGCGGCGCGGTTGTTGCCGCCGAAGAGCACGCGGATGTTATAGCGGCCGATCTCGCTGTTGAAGCGGTCGGGGCTTTGGTTGACGAGGTTGTCGTAGTTGTCCCACTCGTGGCCGGACGCGGCCGCGGCATTGTAGAGGGGCTTGTCCACCAACGCGCCGCCCACCCACTGCTTGGTGATGGAGTCGTTGTCGAAGATGAAGTTCGCGCCGGTGCAGTTCACCGTGCCCACGGGACGGTTCACGTCGGCCATGTTGCCGCCCAGGTAGCAGGTGTCGATCATGCCGCCGGTGATGGTGACGTTGGCATGCGAGCCGTCCACTAGGTTGCCGCCGCCGAAGAGGTAGCGGATACCGAAATTGCGGCCGTAGCCGGTGAAGTAGGTGTTCTGGATGGCCTTATCGGTGGTGAGCTTGGTGTTGTGCACCCTGACGAAGACCGTCGAGGTGTTGGCCACGGAGCCGCCGTAGTTGTTGCCGCCGAAGACGGTGAAAATCGAGCCGCCATGGATGTCCATGGTGATGGCGTTGGCGGGATTGCTCACTTCGTTGGAGGTGACGCCGATGAAGGCGTTCTCGGCACCGCCGAAGAGCGAGTCGATGAGGATGTAGTCGTTGCCGGCATGGCCTTCAACGCCCACGGTGATATGGGCCGTGCGGATGTAGGGCACGGTGCCCATGTACTGCTTGTCGCCTTCAGCCATGCAGGAGCCGCCGTTGCCGTACTCGCTGATATCGGTCTGCGCGGGGTCATAGTAGCCGTCGCAGCGCCACTGGGGCAGGTAGCGGAAGTCGAAGTCGGCCACCAGGTCGGCGGGGTCCCAGGCGGCGTTGGCATAGGGTGCGTAGTCCGCCGTGCTGATGGCCTGGGCGGAATAGGTCGCGTAGTCGGCGGGCAGCGAGTTCCACTTGTAGACCTTGCCGTTGAAGAAGTAGGCCTGGTACTCAAGGTTGGTCTTGCCGCCGTTGTGCAGGTAGGGGTCCACGAGGGAGTCGGTCACGCCGTCGGCGGCCTTCACCACGGCGGGGTTGATGCCCTGGTAGGTATAGTAGCCGCAGCCGCCGCCGTAGGCATAGCCTATGTGCACGGGGTGCGTCTCGTTGGTCTTCTCGGTGCCCAGCTTGATGGTGGCGCCCACTTTGCCCTGCACCCAGCCGGCGATGTCGTTACCGCCGTAGAGGGCATAGAGCGAGTCGGTGCTGTGCACGGTGACGTTGGTGTTGCCGCTGACGTTGGCCATACGGCCGCCGCCCACCACATAGCCCTTGATGACGGGGGCGTGAGTGGGTTCGGGGAACGGCGCATGGTCCACCTCGGGGGAGAATTTGAAGTAGACGCTGTCCTTCTGCACCACACCGTTGGTGTAGGTGACGGTGTAGTAGATCCAGCCGCCGCTGGAACCGGTATTGGGCACGCCGGAGCAGCGCACGCGGAACTGGCCGCCCACGGTGGCGGTGTCCACCCAGCGCAGGGCGCTGCGCGTGATGCTGAAGTGGCTGCTGGCCACGGCGACGGTCTGGTTCTGCGCCTCAGGCACGCCGTACTGGCGGTCGGAGGGGGCACTGTCCCAGTAGTAGTAGCGGCGGGTGGTATTGATACCGGCGCTGCCGTAGCCCGGGTCGCTGCGCTGGCGGTAGTTGCTGTTCATACCCCAGCGGTTGATTTCCTCTATGTACTCGTAGTAGCCCTCCCTGACGGGCACACCGCCGGCGGGAATGGAGATCTGGGGCGTGGCCAGGAGCTCGTCGCCGAATTTGAGGGTGTCCCTGTTGGCAGTGAGGTCCGTCAGACCCTGGCCGGCGGGGAAGTCGACGCTCTTCTCGTGGTAGTACACCCAGACGGGCAGGTACACCGCGCCCTGGCCGGCGGGACGCCACGTGGTATCGCTACCGGGGCTCACGACGGGAACGGCGTCGCAATAGGTCGTCACATTGTCGGCACGGCGCACATGGGCTTCGGGGCGCGAATAGGTGTCGCCCGACATGCGCCACACTCCGTTCTCAGGGTCGGCCTCGTGGCCCGTGGTGTCGAACATGACCCAGTAGTAGGCCTCGTGGCGCTGACCGTGACGGTAGGTGATGTCCGTGATGGCGGCGCCGAGATCCCAGTTGAAGAACTTGGCGTAGTAGGCCGTCGAGGCTCCCACCTCCACCTTCTCCACACGCAGATCGTTGCGCGTGCCGATGAGGTAGTAGCGGTAGTTGCCCCACTCCTGGAAGTAGTATCCCGTCAAGCCCGTACGGCTCCACACACAGTAGCGGTTGAAGTTGTTGGAATCGACGTTGACAATACGGGGATTGTTGGCATCGGTCTCGATGTCGAGGGCAAGATAGTATTGACCCACATGTGTGTGCAGGTTGACGGGAGTCTGGGCGTGGATCTCCGCGCCGTAGCTGTCGCCGGCCAGCAGCACAGGGGTCTCGTGCGGACTCTCCTCGGGGCCTTCGAGCCACGAGAAGAGTCCGTTGCTGAGGGTGTAGTGCAGCGTGGAACTCTCGCCCGCAATCTCTTCGTCGCGCTGGGCGTGCACATTCACAGGCAACGCCACCACGGCAACGAGCGCCAACAAGGCCAACGCCTTGATAAAGGTAGTCTGGGATAGACGATGTTTCATATTCTCCATTCTGAGTTTCTTTCTGTTGGTTTCTGTCATTTTTTGTCCTTTTTTCCGACATATCGGCACAATTCACCCTATGCACATTACACCCGCAAAATCATGATATATAATAATATATATCACGACCCTACTATATGTCCAATTTGCAAATGTACAAAAAAAATCCAACTCGGCAAACAATTAACAAGAAATTAACAAAATTTCCTTCTCCCCCACCCCCCGACCAAAACCGCACCCGATAGGTGTCCGATACGGCCGTTCTTATATTGTTCTTATATTGTTTACATATTGTTCGCATATTGTTCCTATATTGTGGATATAAGAACAATATAAGAACAATATGTAAACAATATAAGAACAATATAAGATATGCCGTATCGGGGGCGTCTCAGGTGGGAGGGCGGTGGGCCGGCGGTCCATTTTTGCCGGCGGGACGCCGGCGCTCCACTCATGCCGCATTATGGAGCGCCGGCGTCTCGCCGGCAACGCTCCGTGCCGGGGCGACGCCCTCCCCCGTGTCGGGGTATAAAAAAAAGCCCGCAGGGGCATAAGATTGGGATTCTTATGCCCCTGCGGGGCGTTGGTTTTTTGGGGGGCCTTATCGGGGGCGTTGCCCCCGCCTAAGATCTTATGCCCCCTCCGGGGGCGGGGAGACGCGGCATGCCGCGTCTCCACATTAACTCTTAACTCATAACTCTTAACTCTACTCGTAGTCGCCGATGATGACGTCGGTGCTGCCGTTGAGAATACCGGCGTTGCCGCCGCCGTAGACGTTGCCTTCGACGGTGGTGCGGTTGCCGCGGATGTCGACGGTGGTCTTGCCGTTGCCGTGGCCCTGGGGGTGGTCGCCGTCGGCAGCGCCGACGGTGGTGGTGACGGCCGTGGGACCGTAGCCGGCGCCGTAGACGTTGCCGTTGAGGGTGGTGTTGCAGACGCCGTCCTCACTGAGGGTCTGCACGGTGGGGTTGCCGTAGACCGGGGCCGCCGAGCCGCCGCCATAGACGTTGCCGAGGATGAAGACGCGGTAGGGGGTGCCGGAGGTGTTGGTGTCGGAACCGATGATGACCTTGGGGTTGGCGTAGACCGTGGCGGTCTGGCCGAGGCCGCCGCCGAAGACGTCGGAGGTGAGCTCATCGTTGACGATGTGCACCACGGGCGAGGTGATGGTGGTGTCGGAGGGACGGTAGAAGGCGTTCTTGCCGCCGCCGTAGACGTAGTCGAGGATGACGTCGGAGCAGTTGGGGTCGGGCTGGACGTTGACGTTGACGTTGATGGTGCCGAGGATGTTGCCGCCGATGTTGGAGCCGCCGAAGAGGCACTTGGTCTGGCCGCCGTAGAAGTTGACGGTGACGTTGCCGGAGATGACGCCGCCGGCCTTGTTGCCGCCGAAGATGGTGTCGTAGGTGCCGCCGTGGACGTTGAGGACGATGTCGCCGTTGATGTTGGCGTTGCGGGCGCCGCCGTAGAAGTTCATGAAGGAGGTGCCGCAGGCGAGGTCGATGGTGCCGCCGTTGCCGGTGGCCTCGTTGCCGCCGCCGAAGGTCTCGCTGTTGATGAGTTCGCAGGGGCTGACGGGGGTGAGGTCGATGGAGGTGGTGCCGTGGATGACTCCTCTGGTGTTGGAGCCGCCGAAGACCTGTGTGACGATGCCGCCCTGGACCTTGATGGCGACGTCGGTGACGACGTTGGACTCGGTGCCGGATTCGGAGCCGTCGCCGCCGGCGAAGGCACGGAAGACGCGGCCGCCCTCGATGGTGACGTCGTTCTTGTAGGTGTCGGCAGCCTTGCCGCCGCCGTAGACGTACTGGATGGTGTTCTCGGCGCACTCGTGGACGACGACCTTGGAGAGACGCGTGAGCTCGACGGGCCAGGCGGGGTAGCCGTTTTCGGTGGCCTTGAGGCGCTGGGTGATGTACTTGTCGTTGAGCATGTCGGCGCCGTCGATGGCCTTGTCGCCGGTGAGGGTGCTGGCGCGGTTGCCGCCGCCGTAGACGGCCTTGAGGGCGTAGTTGGCGGCGTTGGAGGCCACGGCCTCGGAGAGGTAGTTGGCCTTCTGCTCGTCGGTGAGACTGGTGACGTCGGGGCAGATGTTGGCGCCGCTGTGGGCGGTGTGGTAGATGTCGACCTGCATGGTGCCGAGGGGCGAGGAGCCGGCGTCGTTGCCGCCGAAGACGTACTGGTTGACGGTGGGGCCGTAGTCGTTGGCGCCGTACTGCGAGGTGGCGCCGATGTTGACCTGGGTGTTGCCGTCGACGATACCTGCCGTGGGCGAGGTGGTGGCGCCCTTGCCGCCGCCGAAGACGGAGCCCTCGACGGTGCCGCTGAGGATGTTGACGGTGGTGCCGCCGGCGTCGACGTGGCCGGCCTCGCCGCCGCCGTAGACGTTGCCGTAGACGGTGAAGGCGGTGGGCTTGCCCTCGTCGGAGGAGGTGGAGAGGGTGCCGATGTTGACGATGGTCTTGTAGGTGTAGGCCATGTCGGCGAAGTCGAGGGTGGGGTTGGCGGAGGCGTTGTTGGCGCGGCCGCGGCAGGAGCCGTAGACGCTGCCGCCGTAGGAGGCGTCGATGGCGCGGTCGGCGGCGGTGCCGACGGAGGCGAGGATGGTGACGGTGGCCAGGCCGTTGTCGCCGGAGCCCTTCCACTCGTCGTTGGTGCCGAAGTAGCCGTAGTCGCCCACGAGGCCCATGGAGCCGCCGCCGTAGACGTTGCGGTGGATGGTGCCGCCGTTGATGGTGACGTTGGTCTTGCCGCGCACGTAGCCGGCGCTCATGCTATAGGTGGGGGTGCCGCCGACAAGGTAGAAGTCGACACCGCGGCCGCCGCCGTAGACGTTGCCGATGTAGTTGAGGTGCTCCTTGGGCTTGGCGGCGAGGGAGGCGTAGTCGGCGGGCAGGGCCTTGCCGATGGTGCCGGCGTTGACGGTGACGTTGGTGAGGTCGCGCACGTGGCCGTTCTCGCCGGAGCCGAAGACGGAGCCGTAGATGACGGGGTTGTCGGTGGCGGGGTCGAGGCCGATGTTGACCTCGGTCTCCTTGACGAAGGCGAGGTTGGCGTACTCGGCGCCCGCGAAGCCGCGGCTGGAGCCGAAGACGCATCCGTAGACCACCTCGGGACGGTCGTCGGCGCTGGTGCCGATGGTGGTGCCGGCGAGGCCGATGACGGGGTTGCCGGAGATGTTGACGGTGGTGAGGCCGGTGCCGGAGGTGAAGTCGAGGCGGTCGATGGGGTTGGCGGGGTCGCCGCCCTCGTAGACGATGGTGTAGGAGCCCACGGAGGCCATGTTGCCGCCGCCGTAGACGTTGCGGAGGATGTTGCCGCCGGAGACGTTGACGACGGTGTTGCCGTAGACGCGGCCTGCGGAGTGCGAGAGGTCGCCGTCGCGGTCGGCGTCGAGGCCGCGGCCGGAGCCGTAGACGGAGCCGGAGGTGGGCACGACGTAGTACTTGGTGCTGATGCCGCCGTCGGTGATGGTGGTGTCGCCGCTGAGGGGCAGGGTGCCGATGGTGCCGGCGAGGACGTCGACCTTGGCGTCGTGGTGCACGTGGCCGTTGTCGCCGGAGCCGTAGACGGAACCGGCGATGCGGTTGGTGTTTTTAACGGTGGCGTAGTCGCCGGTGGTGGTGTAGTCGATGGTGACGAGGGAGTTGGTGACGTAGGTGTTCTGCGAGAAGTCGTGGTCGACGGTGACGGGCGTGGAGCCGTCCTTGACGACGTAGAAGAGGTTGGGCTCGACGGGGTAGTCGAGGGCGGTGTAGGTGCCGGCGCCGAAAGCGTTGTTGAGGATCTTGAGGGTGGAGGTGTTGATGTTGTAGACACCGGAGCCGGGGGAGGTTTCGCCGGTGGTGCGGGCGATGTTGACGAAGATGGTGTCGGTGTGGACACCGGCGCGGCCACGGCCGGAGCCGAAGACGTTGCCGTTGTTGTCGCCGTCGGAGCCTATGAGGCCGCCACGGACGATGACGCGGGTGCGGCCGGAGCGGTTGTCGGGGTCGATGTTCTCGTAGCCGCCGTGGTTGGTGTCGCCCACAGCAGCGAGGGAGCCGCCGCCGAAGACGTTGTGCCAGACGTGGCCGCCGTAGACCTCGACGCAGGTGGAGTTGTGGACACGGCCGGCGCTGGCCGAGGGCTTGCCGTCCTGCTTGGTGATGTCGACACCGCGGCCGCCGCCGTAGAGGTTGCCGATGAAGGTCTGCAGCCAGCCGCTGACCTTCTTGCCGCGGCCAATCTGGCCGTTGTACATGAGTACGTGGGTGGAGTCGAGGACGTGGCCGTTCTCGCCGGAGCCGAAGACGCAGCCCATGATGCGGGGCTGGCCGGTGCCGGTGTAGGAGGCGTCGTCGGGACCCTTGCCGATGACCACGCGGGTGATGTTGACGTAGGCCAGGGAGTCGTAGCCCTTGCCCGCGGTGCCGCGGCACGAGCCGAAGACGTTGCCGTTGTTGCGGCCCTCGCCGCCCTGGCCCTGCAGCAGGTCGTTGGTGCCGTTGGCGTAGTGGTACTCGGAGCCGTCGCCGCTCGTGGGACGGGCGCCGATCCAGCCGTCGAGAATCTTGACGGTGGCGCGGCCGGAGTGGGTCTCCACCTCCACGTTGTCGGGGTCGGTGTAGTCCTTGGCGGGGTCGTAGTTGTGGAGGGTGCCGGTCTCGACGTCGATCCAGCGGAGGTTCTTGATGTCGTCTTTCTTGTGGATGACGCTGTCGGTGACGCCGTCGGCCGCCTTGACGGTCTCGTTGGCGGGGTAGGTCTCGTAGTTGCCCACGGAGGCCAGGGAGCCGCCGCCGTAGACGGAGTGGCGCACCCAGCCGCCGGTCATGGTGACGTAGGTGTTGCCGTAGACGCGTCCGGCGGTGCGAGAGAGGCGGCTCTCGTCGATGGGGTCGACGCCGCGGCCGCCGCCGTAAACGTTGCCGTGGAAGACGCTGTGGGGCGAGTAGCCGTAGCGCGTGGTGACGGTGTCGTCGGAGGTGAAGGCCGTGCCGACCACGCCGCCGCTCACGTTGACGTGGGCGTCGGAGAGCACATGGCCGTTGGCGCCGCCGCCGAAGACGGAGCCGGTGACGTAGGCGCCCTGGTTGATGTTGACGGTGGTGTTGTTGGCGAAGGCCAGGTGGGTGACCGCCGTGGTGCGTGCGCCGGCGATACCGCGGCCGCCGCCGAAGACGGAGCCTTCGTTCTTACCGGTACGGCCAATGTGGCCGCCGCTGACGGTGACAACGATGTTGCCGGTGACGAACTGCATGGTGTCGCTGGAGGCGAGGGCGAGCGAGGGGTTGGCAGCATGGCTCTTGGCGATGGCCTGGGTGGTGTACTCGTAGATTTTGTCAATCTTCTTGGGGGAGCCGGTGAGCTTGGCGTCCCAGCCCTCGGAGCCGGTGACGGTGTCGTAGGTGCCCACAGAGGCGATGGAGCCGCCGCCGAAGACGTGGTGGTAGATGTCGCCGCCGGTGACGTTGACGCGGGCGTTGCCGTAGACGCGGCCGGCCGTGGCGCTGAAGCCTGCCACGGCGTTGTCGCCCATGTGGTCGACACCGCGGCCGCCGCCGTAGACATTGCCACGGTAGACGGTGGGGCCGACGCCGGTCTCCTCTTCGGCGTCCTCATAGAGGAATTCGAGGGTGATGGGCGTGGTGTTCTGTGAGAAGGTGATGGGGAGGGCGCCGGACTCGTCGCTGCCGGCGTTGGTGACGAAGGAGGTGCTGTGCAGCGGGATGCCGCCGATGACACCGCCCTCGATGGTGACAAGGGTGTTGTGCTTGACGTGGCCGTTCTCGCCGCCGCCGAAGACCGAGCCGCAGACCATGGGTTTCTTGCCGCCCTCGTCCTTGATGGTGACGATGGTGTTGTTGGTGAAGGCGGCCTCGGCGTAGTCGCGGTTGAAGGTGCCGTCCTCGAGGGCTGCCACACCACGGCCGGAGCCGAAGACCATACCGGAGTTGGAACCGAGGTAGCGGTAGTTGGAGTCGATGAGGGCGGTCTTGCGCTGGGCGTCGGACATGGTGTCGATGCCGGCCTTGGTGAGGCTGATGGTCTTGCCTTCGGCGGCCGAGGCATCAACGAAGTCGTAGAGGGCCTGCTTGATCTGGTCGGGGGTCTTGTTGTAGAGCTCGAGGTCCTTCCAGTCGTGGCCGATCCAGGCGTTGCCGCTGATGGTGACGACGGCCATGCCGGTGCCCTGGGTGAAGTAGTGGGTGATGTCGCCGCCTTCGTCGACGATGTTAAAGCTTCCGACGGATGCAAGGGAGCCGCCGCCGAAGACGGAGTGGTAGACCTTGCCGCCGCTGATGTTGACGCGGGTGTTGCCGTAGACGCGGCCGGCGGTCATGGAGAGGTGGCCGACGTTGGAGATGGGGTCCACACCGCGGCCGCCGCCGTAGACGTTGCCGCGGTAGACGCGCCGGCCGTGACCCGTGGCGGGGTCGACCTTGCGCTCGGCCAGAGGCAGGGGCACGCCCACGGTGCCGCCACTCATGCGGACGAGGGTGTTCTGCGTCACGTGGCCGTTGGCGCCGCCACCGAAGACAGAGCCGCGGATGTCGGCGTTGCCCTGGATGCGGACCTCGCTATTGTGGACGTAGGCCATGTTGATCATTTCGGAGAGGGTGGTCTTGTCGCCAGCCACACCACGGCCGGAGCCGTAGACACGGCCGTCGTTGATGCCGGTGACGCCAATCTGGCCACCGGTGATGGTGACCTTGGCCAGGCCGGTGCCGTAGATGGGGTCGCCCACGCGGTAGGGGCGGGTGTAGTTGACCCAGGTGGTGTCCTCGATGGTGTATTCCTGGTGGCCGTCGCCGTTGTTGATCTCCTCAGCGGTATACTGCGGGCGGAGGAAGTTGCGATGGTTGTGTTCTTTGTTGGCACCGTGGGAGACCATGTCGCGGGTGGCATAGTTGAAGACAACGGTGTCGGAAGCGTTGGCGGCGCCAAGGACATAGCCCATGGCGTCGATGAGGGCGGTGGTGAAGGTGCCGGAGACACCGGGGAAGGTGAGGGTGGTATCCATCGTGATGCGATAGACGGTGTCGCCCACCGAGGCCACGGAGCCGCCGCCGAAGACGGCGTGGTAGATGGTGCCGCCGGTGACGGTGACGGTGGTGTTGCCGTAGACGCGGCCGGCCGTCGAGGAGTGCTTACGGTTGGCGATGGAGAACATCACGGTGTCCACACCGCGGCCACCGCCGTAGACGTTGCCACGGAAGAAGGTGGGACCGACGCCGGTCTCGCTCTCCCAGTGCTCGTTGTTGGGGTCGGGGTGCTTGACGGAAGCGGTGAGCGTCAGGCCGCGGCGCACGCTGTCGGCCTGCATGTAGGCGGTGCTGTCGCTGCCCGTGGGGGGCACGCCGATGAAGCAGTTGTCCTGGATGGTGACGTAGGTGTCCTGACGCACATGGCCGTTCTCGCCGCCGCCGAAGACGGAGCCGCGAACCTTGGCGTTGCCGCCGATGGTGACATTGGTCTTCTTGGTGAAGGCCATGTTGGTATAGAAGCTGTTGCCGGAGCCGGGCTCACCACGGCCGGAGCCGTAGACGTTGCCGGCGTTGCGGCCGGCCCAGCGATAGAAGAGGCTGTCCTTGACGGTATTGATGGCGTATTCGCCGTCGGTGTTGTGCTTGGCCCAATCCACAACGGCGTCGTTGTAGCCCTTGCCGTTGAAGGTCTGGCCCACGTTGGCGCCAATCTCGTAGAAGTTGTCGGCCAGGCCGATGACGGCGTTGCCATTGATGATGACGGTGGCGATGCCGGTATTGTCGACGGTGGGCATACCCACGGAGGCCAAGGAACCGCCGCCGTAGACGTTGCGCACCACGCGGCCATTGTCGATATGCACGGTGGTGTTGCCGCGCACACGGCCTGCCGTGAGGCTATAGGTGCCGGGGCATATCGAGTCCTGGCGGGGCGTTACATTGACCTTCGAGTAGAGGATGTAAGTACCTGTGTCGGTGAGATGGCAGTCGGCCTCGGCTTCGGTGACTTCGTCCACGCCCAGGACCTTGAGGTGGGCAGAGGACACATATTCGCTGCTGACCTCGCAGGGCAGCGAGTCGATGGCGTCGATACCGCGACCGCCGCCGTAGAGGTTGCCGAAGTAGAGCCAGCGGCCCACACCGGTGGTGGGATCCTCGGAGTCGCACTGCGTGGGCGAAATCTCCTGGCCCACCTTGCCGCCGGTCATGCGGACGTAGGTGTTGGTGAAGACATGGCCGTTCTCGGCACCGCCGAAGACAGAGGCGGTGACGAAAGCGCCGGGCATGATGTTGACGCGCGCGGAGTCGACAAAGGCGAAGAGACGGTAGTTGGGGCCGCTGCGGCCCTTGCCGCCGCCGAAGACGTAGCCGCCCACCTTGACGCCCTTCTTGTCATACTCCACCTTGCCAATCTGGCCGCCACGGATGGTGACGGTGCTCTTGCCGTTGGTGCAAGCCGTGTAGTCCTCGGCATCGCCGGTACCTTCGGTGGTGTAGGTGCCCACCGACGACAACTCGCCGCCGCCGTAGACATTGCCGTAGATGGTACCCGTCGCTACGTCGACGTTGGAGTTGCCTTTGACAAGGGCAATGGACTTGTCGCTTGCCGAGCCCTTGCCGGCACCGTAGACGTCGCCGTGGACAATGATCTGCGCCTGTGCACTGCCGGCCAGGCCCAGCATGACCAGCAAAGCCACTGCTGCGGCCTTGCCTGCAAAAGTATGTTCCATAGTATGTCTGTTAGTATGTTTCATTGTATTATATGTGTCTTTGTTCCTTTACTGCAGTTTCACATCCGTGTTGCCCTCAACATTGGCTTCGTTGCCGCCGCCGTAGACGTTGCCCTTCACCGTGGCGTGGCCGCTGAGGGTGACGCTGGTGTTGCCGGTATTGTCGCCGTCCTTGAGCACATCGGCCTGCGAGCCGCCGCCGTAGACATTGCCCACGCCGGGGGTGACGCCGTCAACACGCATGCCGCCGACAATGGCGTGATTGCTGCCCGTGCCGCCGATTTTGACGGTGGGGTTGGCCGTAATCTTGGCCGCCAGGCCCAGGCCGCCGCCGAAGACGGCGTTGCGCACCGTGCCGTTGACAAAGTTCACCGTGGGTGTAGCCGCCGTGGGGTCGTTGGGGCTGTAGGCAGCCTCGTTGCCGCCGCCGTAGACGTTGTCCACCTTCAGCGGGCACCCGGTGTCCGTGGAGTCCACCCGAACCGTGATGGTGCCCGTGATGGTGCCGCCCTGGTTGTTGCCGCCGAAGGCGTTGACCATGGTGCCGCCCTTGAGGGTGAGGGTGACGTTGCCGGTGATGGTGCCGCCGATGTTGTTGCCGCCAAAGACATTCTCGAACTGGCCTTTTTCGACAACAAGGTTGATGTTGGCGCCGTGGTTGGCGTTCTTGGCGCCACCGAAGAGGTTGGTGATCTTCATGTCGCAGGAGCTGATGGTGACGTCGGGGCTGATGTACACATCGCTTTCGTCCACGGCCGGAGCCTGGTTGCCACCGCCGTAGAGCTCGACAATGAGGTTGCTGCAGGAGCCGTAGGCTGCGCCCGTGCAGGGGTTGCTGCCGGGCTCGTCCTGCTCGGCCACGGCGACGGTGATGCCGCCGTTGATGTAGCCCCACTGGTTGCTGCCGCCGAAGGCAGCGTCGATGGTGCCGCCGTGGATAGTGAGGTTGGCGCCGGAGGCGGTGATGTTGGCGCCGGGGTTGTAGTGGGGGGCCGAGGCGTCGTCGTGGTTGCCGGTGACGCTGTAGCCGTTGCCGCCGCCGAAGGCGTTGCCGATGTGGCCGCCCCAGATGGTGACGTTGGTGCCCTGCACGGCGCTGGCGTTGCCGCCGCCGTAGACATATTCAATGCTGTTTTTGCAGCCGTGGATGGTGACGACGGGGACGTCGGCGGTGTAGTGTGAGCGGTTGCCACCGCCGTAGACGGCGAAGAGGGCAAAGCTGTTGGCGTCGGGGGCAGGGTCGGTGCCGTAGATGTCCACGGTGACGGTGCTCATAGGCGTGCCGTTGACATTGTTGCAGCCGAAGACGCCGCCGGAGCCGTTCTCGCCGCTGCCGTCGTTGGTGCGCACGCTGCCACCGAAGACCTTCACGGAGACGGGGCCGTAGACGTAGGCGGGGTTGGAGTTGGAGCCGAGGCCGCCGCCGTAGAGGCCGCCGTAGATGGTGACGTGGTAGAGGGTGACGTTGGTCTCGGCGCCGGAGGTGCGGCCGGTGTTGCCGTTGGTGCAGCCCTCGGCGCTGCCGCCGTAGACGTCGCCGTAGACGGTGACGCCGTCCATGACGGTGCTGCAGTCTTCCTTGCCCAATGTGAGATTGACGCTGCCGAGCACACGCGTGGCCTGTCCATAGCCGCCGCCGTGGATATTGGCGGGGGTGGTGGTGGTGCCCACCTGGCCGCCGTTGATCTGCATGGTGACGTCGCCGTCAATGGAGCCGGAGGTGTTGCAACCGCCGTAGACGCCGCCGCGCATCTCGCCACCGTTCATATATATATGCACATCGGGACCGTCCTGCTGGTTGGCGCCGCCATAGAGACCTCCTACGGTGGTTACGTAGTTGACTGTTCCGTCAAGTCCTTCGTTGACACCTCCCATAATATATATGTTGGTATTCTGCAGTGCGTAGCCATAGTTGCCGCCGCCGTAGATACCGCGCTCGATGTAGGAGTCGTCGGCAATGACCAGATTGGAGCCGAAGGTCATTTCGCCACAGGTGGTGGCACCCTGTCGGCCTGCTCCGGCAGCATAGACGTTGCCGCCGTTGGCATAGCCAAGCACCTTGGTGCTTCCGTCGCTGTCAACGGCGCCCTTGCCACCTATATATACATAGGATGTTCCATAGTTCTGTCCTCCATCGTTATCTGTGCCGTTGCATCCAGCTGCAAACCAGCCCTTCACCGTGCCACCCGTCATGACCATCACTTTATTGCCACCGGAGGGTGATTTAGCGGCGCCGCCATACACATTGCCATGGATGGTGCCGCCCTTGATGCGGAGGTTCAGACCCAATCGGTTGTAGTTTGTTCCGTTACCGTTGTTGTTGTTGTAGCTGTCGATACCTCCGCCGATGGAGCAAACATCGCCGCCTTCAATCGTCACGTTTCTGGTGCCGACATTAGTCTGGCTACCTGCGGAACTCAGATACATACACTGTCCGGCACCTCCCTGAAGATAGGTTGCAGTGTTGGTATTCTCCATGAAGAAGGTTGTGCCTATGCTGCCACTCTTGACAACCAAATCCAAGGTGTGCAGATTGTCGCGGTTGCCGGTACTTGAGAAAGAACCCGAATAGCCCAACATGGGACCATAGATAAACTCAAGATTGGTATTGGTACCGCTGGCTCTGTCATAGTCGTTGCCAATCGTGATTCTTGCATTGGCGCTGCTTCCCGAGACGGTAAAGCCCGTGTTGGCAGTTCCTCCGTTGTACGTACTGTGACCCTTGTAGAAATCAAAATATTGGTATACACCGCTTTCGACTTTGATGCGGTACTGGGGGCTTGCCACACTCGTAGTGGCATTGACACCCGTTATCAGGTTGGCGCAGCGGCTGGTTGTTGTCATTCCGCGGCCTATCCATAGGTCATTGTAATTGGCATTGACCGTGTTGGTGCTGTTCCATCTTGCAAACTCTATCTTGGTAACCCCGTTGTTGTTGGGTGTGATGTTGCCGGTGAAGGTGTAGGTGCCGCGGTAGTCGCTGCTGCCGTCGGGCTCCACCATCATGATGGTGACGGGCGACGTGGTGGTGATGGTGCCCGTCACATTGCGGTTCAGCACCAGGATGTTGGTCTCGTAGTTACCGCCCGAAACATTATAGGTGAAGGTATTGCCGCTGGCGTATGTGATGTCGTTCAGGTTCACCCAGGTGGCCTCCAGTTCTATCTCCGCCGAGACGCAGTTGACGCTGGAATAGGGCAGGTTGTTGAAGACAATCTCCGCGTCGAGGGGCAGAGTGGCCTCGTCGGCATAGCCTTTGATGTAGTCGGCACCCTCCTTGATCTTCCATCCGCCGAAGCCTTTGCCGTTGGGGCGTTTGCTGAAGGGGTTGCTGATGACCTGGTAGGCGTACTCGCCGGTAGTGGCGCTCTCCTCGAGGGTCTTGTAGTAGACGAACTCGGTCTCGCTCTCGTCGATGGACACGGCGCCGCCGTTGGCCTTGTAGGTAATCTTCACATTGCGGGGGTTGGGGCTGTAGAGCTTGCCGAGGTAGTTGGTGTTGTAGTTGCCGCCATCGAGGTCGCTGCTCACGCCGCTGTAGTAGGTCCAAGTGTGGTCCTCCAGGTCGTTGAGGGTGACGATGCCGCCGCTGACGCCCTGCTCCACATAGTCGATGGGGTTGACCGTCTTGGTGGCCACGGCCGAGGCGTCGTAGTAGTCGCCCAGCACGGCGATGGCCTTGATGGTCTGGCCGTTGGCGGAGATGAAGGGGACGATGTACTCGGTGCCCGTGGTAGGCGTGGGGTCGGTGCCGTCGGTGGTGTAGCGGATGGTGGCGCCGGGGGTGGCACAGGTGATGGTGGCCAGCACGCTGCTGCCGCTCTGCTCGAAGGAGAACTGCGGCGCGGCGCAGATGTCGCGCACAGTGACGGTCACCGTGGTGCTGGGTCCGTTGCTGCCGCCGGAGTTGAGAGCCGTGAGGGTGAGCGTGGCCTCGCCCGGAGCCACGGGGGTGATGGCCACGGCGCCGCCGGTGGCGGGAGAGGTGACGGTGAAGATGCCGGTGTTGCCGGAGACGGCCGCGACGCGGTTGTAGGCATAGTTGGGCGTGAGGGTGTAGACCACCTCGCCGCTATTGCCCACATACACAGTGGCATCGGTGGCGCTGATGGCCGTGGGCTCCACGGGGGTGACGTTGATGGTGACGGAGGCCGTGCGGGTTGTAGTAAGAACCTTGGCGGTGACGGTAAGTGTGGCGGTGGTGCCGCTGGCGCTGCCAGTATATTTCACAATGGTGTTCTCGCCGCTGGTCGCCATCAGCTCCAGTGCGCTGGCGCCATCGCCGGAGAGAGCCCAGGTGTAGGTGGGCGTGGCGCTGCTGTTCTGCGCGAAGTCGGCTGCGTCGGTGTAAATCTGTTTATTGTAGTAGTAGTAGGTAGTGCCGTTGAAGGTGTAGGTGGTGTGAGCAGGGGCAACAGTCTGCGTACCCGTGGCCGAGACGGAGTAGCTGGCGCTGCCACCGTAGACGAGGGTCTGGGCTGCGCTGGGCGTGATGACGGGGGTAGTCACCGTACCGCCTATGGCCGTCTGCGCCACGCTGGCAGTGGTCACTTGGATGGTGGTGGAGCGGTAGTCGGTGCCGTAATATCCTGATCCTGCGTAATAGTTATTACCATTACCTGTGCTTCTACTTGTTCTCCAGGAATTGCCGCGGTAATACAGGTAGTAATTATTGCTTTGTCTGTGGTACAGATAGTTGCCGTCGGCACGCCAACGTGCCGTTCCAGGTGCCGTTGTTTGTACGGTAACATTTGTGCCGTCTGAGTTGCTGCCCACGAGCCAATAGCGGGTGCCGTTGACTTCGGTGTACAACCATCGGGAGGTGTTGCCGAGGGTGGCGGCGGCCAGCGTGTTGGTGTTCGACACGCAGGTCCAGACGCAGGAACGGCTAAAGGTTTCGGTGTAGCCTACGGCGCCTGTGTTGGTGACGTACAGGTAGCCGCCGTCGTATTCAAACACATAGTCGGCAGCCTGCACAGGCAGCGCAGCGGCAACGGCCATGCCGACCAGCAGCAGTATTCGCTTCATTCCGTTCAATGATTTCTTTCCGTTCGTGAGTACTAAATTGCTCATATCGTATGGGGTTGCTTCTATGTCGCTTTTTTATATTATTCTATCAGTTTCTGCGCACCTGCGCACGCCTGCTTTTACATTCTATCGCGTTGAGTATTACCGCAATAGGCAATACGTCAACTGACAGGTTAAAATGCAAAAATACAAAAAATTTTCAACACTGCAAATTTTTAACTATTTTTTATCGATATTGGAGCTCCTCCCCCACCCCTCCTACACCCCTCCACCAGCCCTGCACTGCCTCTGGTATGAAGCGCATACCGAATGTTAATTTAACTTAAATCCCACCTTGCCCACTCCTGCCTAACTCCTACAAAATCAAGAGGGAAGAAGGAGAGGGGATAGAGAGGAGTAAGAGGGGAGTAAGAGGGGGTGCCTTAAAGACCTGAAAATCAAGGGACGTTTTTGGGGTTATGTTAAGTAGGGTTGCCTGCTCGGGTGGCTCGGTAGATCGGTGTATCAAATCGCCTGCTCGCCTGCGGCTCGCGAGATCTTGTGGATCTTGTAGACTTTTTCTCCTGCTCGCTGCGCTCGCGAAATCTTGTAAATCTTGTAAATTTTTGCTGACGCAACAATCGCGTAGCGAATTAATTTACAAGATTTACTAGATTTCTGCCCGGAGGGCTAGGAGGTTCGTGTGCCTGCTCGCCGCGCTCGCGAAATCTTGTAAATCTTGTAAATTTTTGCTGACGCAACAATCGCGTAGCGAATTAATTTACAAGATTTACTAGATTTCTGCCCGGAGGGCTAGGAGGTTCGTGTGCCTGCTCGCTGCGCTCGCGAAATCTTGTAAATCTTGTAAATTTTTGCTGACGCAACAATCGCGTAGCGAATTAATTTACAAGATTTACTAGATTTCTGCCCGGAGGGCTAGGAGGTTTGTGTGTTAAATTTATGTTAAATTTTGCACATTAGGATTTTTTTTGTATTTTTGCAGCCGAAGTATGACTATGTACAATCCTCATATGACCCTCCACAAACTCTTCTTAAACATCAAGAAGAGAGACATCTACTTTAATTGAAAATTGAAAATTGAAAATTGAAAATTGCGCTGCAATTCTCTCTTTTTTCAATTCGGGGCGAGCCTGGAAAGGCGTCCTTTGGCTGTATCAACGAATTTTTAACATAACAACAATTTAAAACATTAATTTTATGGAACTTCCATTTGCAGAAGCTTGGAAAATCAAGATGGTTGAACCCATCAAGAAAAGCACTCGCGAGCAGCGCGAGCAGTGGCTGAAAGAGGCCCACAACAACGTGTTCATGCTGAAGAGCGACTATGTGTACATCGACCTGCTGACCGACAGCGGCACCGGCGCCATGAGCGACCGCCAGTGGGCCGCCATGATGCAGGGCGACGAGAGCTACGGCGGCGCCCGCTCGTTCTACCACATGAAGGACACCATCACGGAGCTCACGGGCTTCGAGTACGTCATCCCCACCCATCAGGGCCGCGCCGCCGAGAACGTGCTGTTCTCCTACCTGGTGAAGCCCGGCATGGTGGTGCCCGGCAATGCCCACTTCGACACCACCAAGGGCCACATCGAGAGCCGCAAGGCCTTCGCCATCGACGTCACCGTCAAGGAGGCTTACGACACCCAGCTCGAGGTGCCCTTCAAGGGCAATGTCGACCTGGCCAAGCTGGAGAAGGTGCTGCAGGAGAACAAGGGCAACGTGCCCTTCATGGTGCTCACGGTGACCAACAACACCGTCGGCGGCCAGCCCGTCAGCATGCAGAACATCCGCGAGACCTGCGAACTCTGCCACAAATACGGCGTGCCCGTCAACGTCGACAGCGCCCGCTTCATCGAGAACGCCTACTTCATCAAGACCCGCGAGAAAGGCTACGAGAACAAGACCCTGCGCGAGATTGCCCTGGAGATGTTCTCCTATGCCGACAGCATGACCATGAGCGCCAAGAAGGACGGTCTGGTGAACATGGGCGGCTTCATCGCCACCAACAAGAAGGACTGGTACGAGGGTGCCAAGCTCTTCTGCATCCCCTTCGAGGGCTTCCTGACCTACGGCGGTATGAACGGCCGCGACATGGACGCCCTGGCCGTGGGCCTGAAGGAGAACATCGAGTTCGAGATGGTGGAGACCCGCATCAAGCAGGTGCAGTACCTGGCCGACAAGCTGGACGAGTACGGCATCCCCTACCAGCGTCCCGCCGGTGGCCACGCCATCTTCGTCGACGGCGACAAGGTGCTGTCCAACATCCCGAAGGAGGAGTTCCCCGCCCAGACGCTGACCTGCGAGCTGTACCTCGAGGCCGGTATCCGCGCCTGCGAGATTGGTTATGTGCTGGCCGACCGCGACCCCGTGACGCGTCAGAACCGCTTCGGCGGCAACGACTTCGTGCGCCTCTGCATCCCGCGCCGCGTGTACACCAACAACCACATGGACGTCATCGCCGCCGCCCTGAAGAATGTCTACGACCGTCGCGACACGATCAAACGCGGTCTGGAGATCACCTGGGAGGCCGAGCTTATGCGCCACTTCACTTGCCAGTTCAAGCGCCTCGGCTAAACCGGATAACCCGGAAAATCCGGAAATTCCGGAAAATCCGGAACCCACACACAATATTTTCGCAATATGCGCGTTACCCATTTCGTAATGCGCATATTGCGTTTTATAATAACGGTTCTTCTGATGGGGGTGGCCTGTACGGCTGCAGCCCAGACGGGGTGTGGCCCCGTGGCGTTGCCCTGGGGCGAGGACTTCGACACCTACGGCAGCGGCGCCACGACGATGCCCGCCTGCTGGGCGGCCTCGCACAACTACGACCTCGGTCCCCGTCCCCACCTCGACACCACACAGCGCCATAGCGGCACGGCCGCGCTGATGCTCTACAGCGGCACCCTCACGGGCAGCCACTACAGCATGGCCATAGGCCCCGAGGCCAACGCCACGCTCTCGGAAGGCTACTATGCACGCTTCCAATACTATGCCCCCACGACGGCTGTGGCCCTGGAGGTGGGCGTCTGCGACGACACGGGGCGCTACACGCGCCACTTCGTGCCCCTGGACACGGTGCACGCCGCCCAGGGCGGACGCTGGCAGGAGGTGCTGGTGGACCTCGGCGCCTACGGCGGCACGGGACGCCGCGTGGCCTTCCGCCTGCAGCGGTCGTTGCAGGCCGAAGCCTGTGCCTGCTACATCGACGACCTGCACCTCGAAGGCTGCGGCACCTCGGCACCCACGGTCAACCACGTGGCACACAACAGCCTCGTCGTGGACTGGGAGCGCTACGGCGCCGGAGCCATACGGCTGGAATACAACGGCATCCTTGTGGCCGACGCCGTGGCGCCGCTGACCCTCACAGGCCTGCAGCCGCTGACGACATACACCCTCCGCGTGGGATGCTCCAGCGAGACGATGCAGGAGGTCAGCGTCACCACCCTGCCGGCCCCCAGCCTGACGACGGCATGGCACGAACCCTTCGGCTCCAGCCTCCTGCCCGCGGGATGGCTCGTGCCGACAACCCTGCAGCCCGCCGTGGAGCAAGGCAGCCTGGCGCTGCACCCCACGGGCGGAGAGAGCTGCATGGCGGTGCTGCCGCTGCCGGCCGACGGGGTGGCGGTCAACACGTTGACCCTCGCCCTGCGCATGAACGGCTCCGCGGGCACGCGCCTGCTGGTGGGGGTGATGGACTATGGCCTCGAGGCCGGGAGCTTCACACCGGTGGACAGCCTCGACGGCAACGGAGAGTGGCAGCTGCAGGCGGTGAGCCTGCAAGGCTACGGCGGCACGGGACGCTACATAGCCCTGATGGCTGTGGGCGAAGGCACGGTGAGGGTGGACGACGTGAGGGTGGCGCGGTGCCTGATAGACAACGTGCGCCTCTACGACCTCACCGACGGGTCGGTGACCGTGGCATGGGACACCCTGGCCCCGGCCGCCGGTACGGCAGTCAGCATAGAATACGGCTCCCGCGGATTCACGCCGGGAAGCGGCACGGCGGTGGCCGCCACCGCCAATCCCTTCACCCTCGGAGGGCTGAGCCCCTCGACGGAATATGACCTGGTGGTGACGCCCACGTGCGGCGACACCCCCTGCGCCTACGACCGCCACAGCATTGCAACCTTCGCCCACGAGGTGGCGGCACCCTACTGCATGAACTTCGAAGAGGGAAGCCGTCTGCCGCAGGGATGGGTCTGCGGACAAGGGTCGGCAGCCATAGGCAACAACTCGTACGAAGGACTCCACGGCCTGCACCTCGGAACGAATGCACTGGTGGCGCTGCCCCGCATCGCCGTCACCGACACCCTGCTGCTGGAATGCTACGGCTACGGCAGCGGCATGCTGGAGGTGGGCTTCATGGTCAACCCCTACAGCCCCTTCGAGCCTGCCGACACCCTCGAAGGAGGCAGCGGCTGGCGGCACCACCTGTCGACGCTGGCCATTCCCGAAGGCAAGGTGATAGCCCTGCGCAGCACCACGGCCTGGGACCTCGACGCGCTGGCGGTGCACAACGATGCCGTAACGGCGGTGGAAGTGAGCGCCATAGGCCAGACATCGGCCCACATCGCCTGGCAGACCATGCGCGGCGACAGCGTGGAATTGGAATACCGCGCCGTCTCCTCGTCCACAGGCGAATATACCCCCGGCACAGGCCTGCGCCTGACGGGGCTCGACAGCGTGAACCTCACGGGGTTGACCCCCAGCACCTACTATACGCTGCACCTGCGCCCCACGGGCGACGGCGACGGATGCCTCTACCAGACGGTGCACCTGCAGACCGCAGCGGGAGCGGTGGCATTGCCCTACTGCGAGAACTTTGACGCGCTGAACAACCTGCCCCTCTCATGGCGCGGACGGTCGGAAATGGGCGAATATCCCATCGTCAGCACCGAGCGCAACCACTCGCCGGGCAGGGCGCTGCACTTCTCCGCCACAGCCAACCGCCATACGGTGGCCCTGCTGCCCGACTTCACCACCGAGAGCCAGCACCTCACGATGGCTTTCTGGACCAACGCCACCCTGCGTCCCGAAGGAGCCATGCTGCTGGTGGGACACCTGGACGACATTGCCAACATGGGCTCTTTTGTGCCTTGCGACACCATCCTCTTCGCCCGCAGCGAGACGTGGGAGCACCACGTCGTGGACCTCGGCGCGGCACGCCAGGGGGTGGCCCTGATGCTGGTGGGAGGAAGTGCCAACGAGACCAAGGTCTTCATCGACGACATCTGCCTGGAGCCCTGCGTGGCGGAACAGGTGAGGATAGCAACACTGGACAGCACCGAAGCCACCATCACCTGGGAGAGCCACGGGGTGGGAGGTTTGGACATCGAGGTGACAGGCCCAGGCTTTGCGCTGCGCGACACCTTTGCGGTCCCGCCAGCCGTCATCCAAGGGTTGACACCCGACGCCCCTTACACCTTCTCCTTCAGAGCCATCTGCGAATGCGGAGGGCCGGGAGGCACCCACTATGCCGGCTACGGCTCGACGGGAAAAGCGGCCACCGACCAATCCACCGCCACCACCGTCAACACACGGCAGCGCATCGTCGCCACCCCCTACTGCATCCGCTTCGAAGAATACCTCACCGGATACTTCCCCCATTCCTGGCGGCGCCTCATGGGAACGGCCAGCGTCAGCGACCGCAACTACCACGCCGGCAACCATAGCCTCATCGTCAGCGACAGCGCCCTGATGGTGCTGCCGCCCATGGACAGCATCGCCACCCTCACCGTCGGCCTTTACGCCTATGCCTCCAACGAGGCCGGCCTCGGGCCCGGCACCATCACCGTGGGAGCCATGCGTGCGCCGGATTCGATAGGGACCTTCGTGGCCGTGGACAGCATGGCGCTGACCCGTCCGGGCGAATGGCAACGGCTGTGGTTCGACCTGAGCAATTATACCGGAACGGGGAATTACATAGCCTTGAAAATCAAAGGGACGGCAGCCTGCAATTATTTTATCGACGACCTCGCGGTGGCCCCTTGCGGCATCGGCGAAGCCACGGTGGACGAAGAGGGCACGGTAACGTGGCAAGGCCTGCACGGTCCCACGGCCGTGGAGATAGAGTACGGCCCGCAGGGCTTCCTCCGCGGCAGCGGCGAGAACCACACCGCCACGGCGTCGCCGTTCACACTGCCCACCATCACGCCGGGCGAGAACTACGACGTATACCTCACGCCGGTATGCAGCGACGCCACCGTCTGCCTCAGCACCAGGCTGAGTCTCGGCGCCTCGGCGGCCACGCCCTACTGCGAACAGTTCGAGCAGGCGCCACCTGAAGGCATGCCCTCGGGATGGACCGTCGGCCGCACCTACAACAGCACCCCCGCCATCGCCGCCGGCAGCAACCACAGCATGCAGCTGAAAGGCCACTCCTCGGCGACCCACCGCAGCATCGCCGTGTTGCCCATGCTCTCGCATAGCGGCAACCTGCAACTGGGTATGAGCCTGCGCGCTACGGGCACCAACGTCCGGATAGCCGTGGGCCACATCGGCAGCGAAGCCGACCCCAATACCTTTGTCGCCACCGACACCCTCGCACCCACCGCCGCCGGCAGCTGGCAACGCATGACCTCCATCGTCGACCTGCCCGCACAACGGCGCCTGGCCCTCTGCTGCTTCTCCGTGAACCAAGTCGAGGCGCAGGTGCTGATAGACAGTCTCTCGGCCACTCGAGGCCTCTCCCCCACCCTCTCGGCCATCAGCGCCCGCACGCTGGCCATCGGCGGTACCACGGGAACCATCGAGTACGGTCCCGCAGGATTCCTCCAGGGCGAAGGCGACACAGCCACACTGGGCGACGAGGGATTGACGCTGGGGGGCCTCCTGCCGGAAACGGAATACTGGATCTACACCCGCGAGGACAGCACCACGCTGACCTGCATGCCCCCAGCGCATATCCGCATGCCCGCCGAAGCCACATTGCCCTACTGCATAGGCAACAGCACATTCACCTGGCTGCAATTGCCCGAGATGGCCATCGACAGCCTGCGCCACCTGCACCTCTACCTCACCCTCGACGGCCCCTGCCGCATCGTGGCAGGCGCCATGGAGCACAACGGCGACTGGGAACACCTGGTACCGGTCGACACCATCGTTATCCCTTCAGGAATTCGCCAGCAGGTGCACATCGCCATGGAGAGGTATCCCGGCAACGGCCGTTTCGCAGGCCTGCGCTCCCTGGACGGAACAGCGAACATGATAAGCCTCACAGCGACAGGATGCCCCTGGATTACAGCGCAGCTGCTCGACGACAACCAGCTGTTGCTGACAGGTAACGGCATGGCGGAATATGGTCTGGCGGGATTTGTCCCCGGCAACGGCAACACCGTCACGGTGGCCGACAGCCTGCTCATAGCCCTCGACGACACCACGCTCTACGAGCTCTACCCCCTCTGCTCCTCTGCCTCCACGCCATGCTACACGCCCTTCCAATGGCGGACTTCGCTCCAGGCCTCATTGCCCTACTGCATCGACCTCGGCACCACGCTGCCCAACGGATGGACCACCCATACCGACAGCCCCTCCGGAAACAATATCCGCCTCGTCGACAACGCGATAGAGATTGCTGTCGTCCCCAACCAACAGGCCTCCGTCAGACTGCCGTTCTTCAGCGAGAGCACCATCGTGGCCGACCTGGAGGCCTATCGCTCCTCGGCCAATGTGCAACTGATGGCCGACGGCGACACCATCGCCCTTGCGCCTGGCGAATGGCAGACCTTGCGCCTGCGCCTCGACGGCCACGGACGCCCCGACTTCGCCGCCACAGGCAACGGCACCATCCGCTTGCGCCACATCGCGCTCAACAGCTGTGCCCTGCCGCGCGAAGTGTCCATCGGCCAACCCGGCGGCCGCGGCGTGGAACTCAGTTGGGATACCGCCGAAGCCGACGGCCCGTTCTATGTTGAATACCAAGTGGCAGGCAGCACCGTCGGAACCACGGTCCGTGCCGATGCATCGCCGCTCCTGCTGCAGCTGCTGCCCGACACCACCTATCGCTTCTACCTGAAATGCGACTCCCTCGGCACCACCTGTCGCGAGCCCATCGCCGTGGCCACCCTCTCCGACCCCCTGCCACTGCCATACTGTTCCACCTTCCCCCTCTCGGCATCGATGCCGACACCCGAAGGATGGTACTCCGCCTCCGACAACCGCTGCCGCTACCTCGTCATGCCACAATTCGACATTGCCACGCTGCAGTCGCTCAACGTATTCATCCTTGCCCATGCCTCCGCTTCCTCGCCCGCCGTCACCCTCGGCACCATGCTCGACGCCGGCAATCCCGCCACCTTCGACTCGCTGGCCACCCTCGATGCCGACGAATCAGGCTACCTGCGCTTCTTCCATCCGCTGAATGCCTACTACGGCAACGGCCGTTTCCTGGCCCTCAGGGTCGACGGCAACGGATGGCTGAACATCAGCCACCTCTCGGTAGACACCTGCGCGGCCTATGCCTTCGCCATGACCGAGACCGAAACCGACCACATCACCTTCGAATGGGAACAGCAGGGACATCCCACGGTAATCGTGGAATACGGCCCCCTGGGCTTTGCCCCCGGCCAGGGCACCGTCGTCACCGCCACCACACCGCCCCTGCGCATCGACAGCCTCGCCCTCCTCACCGACTACGCCTTCTACGCCTCCTACCTCATCGACAGCACCAACTGCCGGCCCAGCGTGGCCGACACCTTCCTCACCTTCACCCCCAAGGGCGGCACAGGATGCATCGACTACACCGACCTCCACGCCTCCTATGTCAGCTGCAAATACGGTTCCTACGGCAATCCCACCGAATTCACCGGCATCATCGACAATGGCTACCTCAGCTCACAGTCGCGCCACACCATCCACTTCGACACCACCGAGCGCGACGCCCGCACCGGCGGCCTGCTGCGCACCGTCCCCGAGGGTGAACTGGCCTCCGTGCGCCTCGGCAACTGGACCGCCAGCGGCACCGCCACACCCCAGGCCGAGAGCATCACCTACGCCCTCACCGTCGACACCAACGACTTCAACCTCCTCGTGCTGCGCTACGCCGCCGTCCTCCAGGACCCCGAGCACTCCGCCGACCTCCAGCCGCGCTTCCGCCTGCAGATTCTCAACCAGGACAACCAGCTCATCGACTCCTGCAGCATGGCCGACTTCATCGCCAACCCGAACCTCCACTGGCACCAGGCCTCCAACGAGGTGCTGTGGAAAGACTGGACCACCGTGGGCCTCGACCTCAGCCCCTATGGCGGACAGACCATCTTTATCCGATTAATCACCAACGACTGCGGCGAGGGCTCCCACTTCGGCTACGCCTACTTCACCCTCGGCTGCTCGTCCAAACGCTTGCGCTCCGAGGGCTGCAGCAATGTGCCCGACAACCGCTTCACCGTGCCTTCGGGCTTCAACTACCGATGGTATTCCAACGTCGACCCCTCCACCCTCTCCGACTCCGCCAGCATCTGGGTGCCCTCCGACAACAGCAAGACCTACTACTGCGAGCTCTCCTTCGTCGACAATCCCTCGTGCCGCTTCACCATGAGCGCCTTCGCCGGCGCCCGCTTCCCCCTGGCCCTCATCGACACCGCCATCACCGCCGCCAACTGCCAATACGACCTCACGCTGACCAACCGCAGCACCATCTCGCCCGACGGCATCAATCCCATAGGCACCGGCGAACCCTGCGAGACAGGCCTCTGGCTGCTGCCCGACAGCACCACCTCCACCTCCACCAGCCTCTCCTTCCACTTCGCCGACACAGGCCTCTTCGACATCACCCTCATTGCCGGCATCGCCGACGAACAATGCACCGACACCCTGCGGCGCACCATCCACATCGCACGGCCCTATCCCGACGCCGCCCTTGCCGGCCGCGAGCGACGCTGCAGCAACGAGCCCGCCGACACCCTCCGGGTACTCAACGCCGCAAGCTACTCCTGGCTCGGTGGCGGCAGCACACCCCTGCTGCTCAATCCACTGGGCGACACCACCCTGACCTGCTTCACCGTCGACTCCAACGGCTGCCCCGACACCCTCAGCCACACCCTCCGCGTGCTGCCCGCCTACAGCATACACCGCGACGACTCGATATGCAACACCGCTCCGAACTACCTCTGGACAGACACCCTCATCGCCATCGACCAGCCCGACGGCATCCTCAACCGCACACGACACCTGACCACCTCGGAGCTGTGCGACAGTGTCCTCACCCTCGCGCTGACCCTCATGCCCAACTTCGACGTCCACCACTACGACACCCTCTGCCACGACAGCCACCTGCCCTTCTTCGACACCACCCTCGCCACCAGCGGCGCCTACCTCCACACCGACACCACCTTCTTCGGCTGCGACAGTCTGGTTACCATGCATCTGGAAATCGTGCCGCGATCCTATGCCACCGACACCCAGGTGGCCTGCGACTCGCTCCGCTGGGTCGACGGACGCCTCTACCTCTCCGACACCCTCGGCGCCATCGACACCCTCCTCACACCACGGGGCTGCGACAGCGTGGTCACCCTCGACCTCACCGTCCACTATTCCACCTATTTCGAAGTGAAAGACACCTTCTGCCAAGGTAGCCAGTATTTCTTCCGCGACCACACCCTCACCGAGGGCGGTTTCTATGCCGACACCCTGAGCACCATGCACGGCTGCGACAGCGTGCTGGCCATCGACCTCACACGGCTCTACCTGCCGCGGATATCCATCGTCCACGACTACGACTGCGACACCCTCTACCATCACATCGCGGCGCTCAGCGACGTGCCCTACACCATCTGGAGCTCCTCGCCCTACGATTCGACCCTCGACGGACAAGAGTACAACACCATCATCAATGTCCACCCCTCGCGGCAGACGGAATACACGCTATACGCCGACTATGAGGAAAGCCCCCGCTGCCCGGCAACCGCCAGCGTCACCCTCGGCCCCGTCAACAAGCCTGCGGCCCAGATGAGGGTCATTCCCCAGTCCCTCGTGCCACCGGCCACCGAGTTCGACGCCTACGACAACAGCCCCGAGTATGCCGAACGGGCATGGTACATCAACGGCATCCGCCAAACGGAAACCTCGCGCCACCTCCACGCCGCGGCCCCCGAGGGCATCGACACGGTGAATGTCACCCTCGTCCTCAACGACGGCCACTGCTCCGACTCGGCCATAGCCCTCATCCCCGTGCTCTTCAGCACCTATGTCGCCCCCAACGTCTTCACCCCCGGAGCCGACATCAACAACACCTTCCAGCTGCAAACCGTCGGCGTCCTGCAGGGCGAGTTGCGCATCTACAACCGCCGCGGCATGCTCGTCTTCATAGCCACCGACCTCAACCAGCCCTGGGACGGCCGCAACCTCAACGGCGACCCCTGCCCCATGGGCAGCTACGTATGGGTGCTCCGCTACAATGCCGTCACCCGCCCCGGTGCCCACATGGAAGCCTCGGGCTCCGTGCTCCTCCTCCGTTAGTGTTTCTCCCCCCACCGCTTACCCACCCCATAGGGGTCCAATACGTCATATCTTATATCGTTCTTATATTGTTTACATATTGTTCGCATATTGTTCTTATATTCACAATATAGGAACAATATAAGAACAATATGTAAACAATATAAGAACAATATAAGAACGGCCGTATCCAGCACGTCGCGGGTAGGGTTTTGACCCGGTTTAAAACCGGGGGCGCCAAGGCGCGACATACTGCGTCTCGGCTGAAAGAAAGCATAAAAAAAAAGGGGCGGCATGGCACAGCATGTCGCCCCTCTGTTTGGCCTGGCACTGCCGCCGAGGGCGGTTTAGGCGTTTTTGTATTTCTCGATTTGCACCTTGAGGGTGTCGATGCCGTCGGCGACGGCCTGCTCGAAGGTGTCGGCCTGTTTGGAGACGAAGAGGTCCTTGCCGGGCACGTAGAGGCGGAGCTCGGCAATCTTGTTGTTGTTGCTCTCGGGCTTGTCGACCTTGAGGGTCACCTCGCACTTGTCGGCGTTGTCGATCATGCGGTCGAGTTTGGCCACTTTTTCGTTGATGTACTTCTCGAGTTTCTCGTCGGCGCGGAATTTGACCGAATTAATGATAGTGTTCATAATATCCTCCTTTTTTATTGGGTTGTTTGTTATTGTTGTCTCTTTTTGCGTCCACGGGGGAAGGCGTTGGTGTAGACCTCCTGGAGGTGCTCGCGGGTGACGTGGGTGTAGACCTCGGTGGTGGCGAGGTTTTCGTGGCCGAGCAGCTCTTTGATGGCCTGGATGTTGCCTCCCTCGTTGAGGATGTGGGTGGCGAAGCTGTGGCGGAACACGTGGGGGCTGATGCGGTCGGCGTTGGAGAGGAGGGTCATGTACTTCCTCACGGTGCGGTAGACCTCGTCGGTGCTGATTTGCCGTCCCTTGCGGTCCACGAAGAGCCATTCGCTCGCTCCTTTTTCCTGTTCCTTTAACGCAAGATATTGCTGAATATTGTGTGCAAGTTCATTTTCTATGGGAATGATGCGTTCTTTGTTGCGTTTGCCGAGCACTTTGATGGTGAGCGCGGAGAAGTCGACGGAGGCTGTGCGGAGGCCCGCCAGCTCGGAGCGGCGGATGCCCGTTTCGTAGAGCATGCGGAGCATCAGGCGGTCGCGCTGGCCGAGGAAGTCGTCGGGGAAGAGGCCCTCGTCGTAGAGATGTTCCAGCTCGTTCTCCTTGAAGAAGACGGGCAGGCGCTTGGGCTGACGGGGGGCGGCGACCTTGGCCATGATGTCGCGGTCGTAGAGGCCGTGGCGGCGCAGGTAGCGGAAGAAGCTGCTGAGCGACGAGAGGCGTCGCTTGACGGTGCCGGGGTTCTCGCCGCGGTCCATGTGGTCCATCTGCCACGAGCGCACCTCGCGGGCCGTGAGGTCGTCGAGATCGGTGATCTGCTGGGCCTCAAGCCATTGGGCCAGGTCCTCGAGGTCGAGGATGTAGTTGTGCACCGTCCCCGGCGCCAGGCGGCGTTCGTGGGCGATGTAGTTGTGGAACCGGTCTATGGCTTCGGCGACTTTCATATCGAGGGTTTGATTTTGCAAAAGTACACAAAAAAAAGCATCCGTGCAAATAAAAATTGCATCGGCACAATAAAAAAACACTTTTGGAGTTATGCAATAAAAACAAAATATACATTATACCATGGACATCAATACCCTTAACATCGACGAGAGTGCCAAGCTGAATGTGAAGTCTTGGCTCGAAGGCGAATACGACGAGGCCACCAAGCAGGCCATCCGCGACATGATGAACAACCCCAACGAGCTCAACGAGAGCTTCTACCGCCACCTGGAATTCGGCACCGGCGGCTTGCGCGGCATCATGGGTGTGGGCACCAACCGCATGAACAAGTACACCGTGGCCATGGCCACCCAGGGCCTGGCCAACTACGTGAAGAAGCAGTTTGCCGGCGAGGCCGAGCTGCGTGCCGCCATCAGCCACGACAGCCGCAACCACAGCCGCGAGTTTGCCGAGATTACGGCCAACGTGCTTGCCGCCAACGGTTTCAAGGTCTACCTCTTCGACTCCATGCGTCCCACGCCGGAGCTGAGCTTCGCCGTGCGCCATTTCCATTGCCACACGGGCGTCATGCTCACCGCCAGCCACAACCCCAAGGAGTACAATGGCTACAAGGCCTACTGGAGCGACGGCTGCCAGCTGACGGCGCCGCACGACACGGCCGTTATCGACGAGGTGCTGAAAATCAAACATGTCTCCGACGTGAAGATGACGGGTGGCGAGAAGAATATCACCATCATCGGCGAGGACGTGGACAAGGTGTACCTGGCCCGCGTGGAGAAGAACGCGCTGAACCCCGAGGTCATCAAGAAGCACCACGACGTGAAGATAGTCTACACGCCGCTGCACGGCACCGGCATCGTGCTCATACCGCGCATGCTGAAGCAGTTGGGCTTCACCAATGTCAATGTCGTCGAGGCGCAGGCCGTTCCCGATGGCAACTTCCCCACCACCCCCAGCCCCAACCCCGAAGAGCATGCCGCCATGAAGATGGCCGTGGACCTGGCCAAGGAGATTGACGCCGACATAGTGTTTGCCAGCGACCCCGACGCCGACCGCGTGGGCGTGGCCGTGAAGAGACCCGACGGCGAATGGATGCTGCTCAACGGCAACCAGACGATGAGCGTGCTCTTCTACTATATTGTCAAGCAGTGGCAGGAGAAGCATCTGCTCACGGGCAACGAGTTCATGGTGAAGACAATCGTTACCAGCGAGCTGCCGGCCGACATCGCCACCCGCGCGGGCATCAAGATCTACGACGTGCTGACGGGCTTCAAGTTCATCGGCGGCAAGATACGCGAGCTGGAAGGTGTGGAGACCTTCATCGCCGGCGGCGAGGAGAGCTATGGCTACATGATTGGCGACTTCGTGCGCGACAAGGACGCCGTGTCCGCCTGCTCGATGATTGCCGAGATAGCAGCCTGGGCACTGGAGCAGGGCAAGACCTTCTTCGACGTGCTGGTGGACATCTACCGCCAGTACGGATTCTACAAGGAAGGCCTCGTCAGCGTGGTGCGCAAAGGCAAGAGCGGCGCCGAGGAGATACAGCAGATGATGCGCGACTACCGCTCCAATCCCCCCGCGGAGATCGACGGCGAGAAGGTTGTCTGCATCAAGGACTACCAGGTGCTGGAGAGCAAGGACCTGCTGACCGGCAAGGTGACCAAGATCGACCTGCCGAAGAGCAACGTGCTGCAGTTCTTCACCGACAAGGGCAACAAGATCACCGTGCGCCCCAGCGGCACGGAGCCCAAGATCAAGTTCTACTTCAGTGTCAAGGCCGACCTCTGCTGCCCCGAATGCTTCGACAAGACCAACGACGCCCTCGACGCCAAGATTGAGAGCATCAAGCGGAGTATGAAGCTGGTGTAAGGCTAATGAACCTACCGTCGAAAATACTGGAGGAGGCTGTGGAGCAGCTGAGCGGGCTGCCGGGCGTGGGCAAACGGTCGGCGCTGCGGTATGCGCTGTTCCTGATGAACGAGGAGGAGGTGAAGGTGCGGGAGCTGAGCGAGAGCCTGATGCACCTGAAGACCCACCTGCACCGCTGCCGCCACTGCCACAACGTGAGCGACACCGAGGTGTGCCCCATCTGTGCCAGCGAGAAACGCCAGCGGGGACTGGTGTGCGTGGTGGAAAACGTGCAGGACGTGATGGCCGTGGAGAACACGCAGCAGTACCGCGGGTTGTACCATGTGCTGGGCGGCGTCATCTCGCCCATCGACGGCATCAGCCCCAGCGACCTGGAAATTGCCTCGCTCGTCGAGCGCGTACGCACCGGCGTGCCCTACAAGGTGGAGGAGGTCATCCTGGCCCTGCCCACCACCATGGAGGGCGACACCACCAACTACTACATCAACAAGCTGCTGCAGCCCCTGGGCGTGAAGGTGACCACCCTGGCGCGCGGCGTTGCCGTGGGCGACAGCCTGGAGTACGCCGACGAGATCACCCTCGGCCGCAGCATCGCACACCGCATACCCTTCGAAGGATGAAAACAATACTCTTGATAACCGCCCTGATAGGCCTGATGGCCTGCAAAGGGCCTGCAAAGCCGGAAGTTCTGGAGATTCCGGGAGCGCCGGGAGCGCCGGAATACACATTGGACGAGGCCATCGGCCAGATGCTCCTCGTGGGCTTCCGGGGGACGGCCGTCGACAGCACGGACCACATCTACCGCGACCTGCGGGACTACCATGTGGGCAGCGTCATCCTCTTCGACTACGACGTCCCCACGGGCACCCGCGGACGCAACATCCGCAGTGCCGCCCAGGTGAAGGCCCTCTGCGCCCAGCTGCGGGCCCTGAACCCCGACCTGCTCATCGGCATTGACCAGGAGGGGGGCTACGTCTCGCGCCTCGGCACGCGCTACGGCTTCCCCAAGACCCTCACGGCCCAGCGGAGCGCCACCCTGGGCATCGACAGTGTGCGCAGCCAGGCGCGGCTCACCGCCGGGATGCTTGCCTCGCTGGGCATCAACCTCAACTTCGCCCCGGTGGCCGACGTCAACGTCAACCCCTCCTGCCCCGTTATCGGCGCCCTCGAACGCTCTTTCTCGGCGGACACCGCTGCGGTGGCCCGCTGCTGCGAAGTGTGGATCGAGGAGCAAAGGGCAAAGGGCGTTGTGAGCTGCCTGAAGCACTTCCCCGGGCACGGCAGCGCCAAGGGCGACACCCACAAGGGCCTGGTCGACGTCACCAAGACCTGGCAGCGCCGCGAGCTGGCCCCCTACCGCGCACTCTGCTCTTCCCCTGAAACAGGGGAAGTCCCCGAAGGGGGAAGGGGTATGATGGTAATGACCGCCCACGTCATCAACCGACAGCTCGACCCCGCAGGTCTGCCTGCCTCGCTGTCGCCGAAGATTACCTCCTACCTGCGTGACACCCTTGGCTTCCAGGGGGTCATCGTCACCGACGACCTGGCCATGGGTGCCATCAGCGGCCAATACAGCCTGGAGCAGACCGTACGCATGGCCCTCGAGGCCGGTGCCGACCTGCTTTGCCTGAGCAACAACGGCGTCCACTACGACCCCGACCTGGTGCCCAAGGTGGTGAAGGTCATCAAGAAACTCATTGCCGACGGCACCGTCAGCGAAGAGCGAATCCGCCAGTCAGCCCTCCGCATCCGTGGCCTGAAAATAGACATTTCCGGCAACTAATCATTCAATAAACGCCCCCACCGGCGGGAGGATGCATTCCGTCCGCTGGGCATGGATGTAGGGGTGTAGAAGTGTTAAAATTTCATAAAAAAGAGGGGTGAGTGAAATTTTCCACCCTTTTTTGTGTCTATATAGTCAAAACGGATAGTATGTCTAACGAAAAACGACACACAATGAAAAAGACACTCCTTTTGGCAATGCTCACCCTCGCCGCCCTCGCCGCCCATGCCCAGCACTTTGACTGGGTGAAATCCTACTCCGGACAGGAACCGACGGGCAAATTCTGGAACTACATCGTCAGTTCCGTCACCGATTCCCACGGCAACCTCTATGTTGCGGGACAGTTCGCCAACGGTGCCGCCATTGACGGCCAAAGTCTGTTGCCCTTCTCTCCGCATGGTGGGCAGACAGAAAACCCCAATTCATGCATCATGAAAATCTCCCCGCAAGGAAATATCTTGTGGACGAAAATTCTTCATGCCAACTACGGGCAGCCGACTCGAATCTATGACTTGCAATTGGTCGGGGACACTGCTCTTTACGCAAATGTCAGCATCCCTATACCAAAAGAAAACAATGAATATCTCTATTTCTATGACACTCTAATCACAAAAGACAATCTTGACTATCTGCTGTATATGGACAGTATCTCTTACACTGGTATAACAACAGCAATTTCCTCTTTCGACCTTGACGGTAATCTCAACGAGAACTATCTTCTCCACACAGCATATAAAGACAGCGAAGGTAAGTTAATAACTCTTGACATGCAGACCAACAACGATTTCGATTCTGTGTATATACTCAACCATCAGTTTAAGCCAGGAACATTCTGTGTGGATAATCAAGGCAACATCTACTTTGGCCATATTTCCACCGATGTATTGTGGTTATATTGCGACACTTGTGCGAGCCAGTCGCAATCATACAATTTAAGCAATGGCTTGATAGGTGAAATTGTCGTCATGGTGAACGGCCATCAGCGATTTGCCAACGTCCTTTCCGAACGTTCGTCTAATAGCAACTACCGCATAATGAAATTCGCACCTCATTTCTCTGATTTATTGGCTTGTCGGTATGTCTTCTCCTATAATACTGAATCGTGGAATTATGCCTATAACACCAAATTGTTAACAGACTCAAATGAAAATCACGTGTATTTTTTGTGCAACCTACAACAGCCATCTACAGCAATGAATGCATCCTTGCAAGGCGACACAAGTAAGTCTGTAGTGATTACCAATATGACACAAGGAATTGTTATCGAATACGACAACTCTCTAGTTCCTCTCGATGTCATTCAAATAACACCCGAGCAAAACATATCTCAAATCATCTCTGCCAATTTGACATTTAACAATATAATATCTTCACAAGACAGCAACGTACTATTCATTATAGGAGGATTTGCTGAGAATAGTTCCAGTTTTACCCCAACGTATAAAAGTCAAACCATTGATCTTGGAAACGCCAGTGTGAATGCATTTGCATTGAGGATTGAACGAGGGAACAATTCGTTGGAGTACATTAATCACATTCGGTCTAACCAGGGAACAAGTTTTATGACGACCCAAGCACCCGTTGGTTTTGTCGAATCAAATGGAAGGATTTTTGCACAAGCCGTATACAAAGGAAATATCCAATGGTCTAATTCAAACATTAGCATCGCAAACAACAAATTTGGTACAGGTGTTTTTGTATGGGATTATTCGCTCCGTGAATTGGAGTTTATCGATTTGAACATTGAATCCAACAGCAGGCCACTTGCCTCAAGTTTATCCATACACGACAGCAATCTTTATATAATGGTCTCTTCTAAAGAGGGCTTTACGCTTTCAAATACAACCTTGCCTATCGTGGGAAACAGCGTGGCTGTAATTGCCAGATATGTCGACACCTCCTTCATGACCCCCTACGTCCACACAGACGACCCCGGCGAGGTGAGCATCACGCTGGTGGAGGGTGGAAACGCTATCGTGGCATACCCCAACCCATTCCGGCAGAGCGTGAAGATTAAAGTTGAAAGTGGAGCGTTGAAAGTTGAAAACAGGGTTGCCACCGCGTGGCTCACCGATATAATGGGCCGCCGCGAGGAGGTACGCCTCACCCCCGACGGCCCCAACCGCTACTCTCTCGACCTCACCTCCCGCCCCCAAGCCACCTACCTCCTCACCCTCACCACCGCCGACGGCAAGCAGCACACCGTCCGCCTGCTGAAGCAGTCGGACATCTTCGGGGAGTGAAACTGAAAAATATTTTGCCAAGTGAAATGTATGTGGGATGACGGCGTTATCTACTAAATTATTGGAATATAGACTTTTTATAGTGAAACGGCAAAAAACATTTTGCCGTTTCGACATTTATGCGTATCTTTGCACCTATTGACAACAAGCAAACATAAATAATAACACATTAAACGATTGAACATTATGGCAAAAGAAGTGAACGACGCCGATGCGATGAAGCTGGAAAAGCTGAAGATTCTGCAGAGCACGCTGGACAAGATTGAGAAGAGCTACGGCAAGGGCTCCATCATGAAGCTGGGCGACCGTCCGGACGAGCAGCTGGACGTTATCTCGACCGGCAGCATCAGCCTGGACATGGCCCTGGGCGTGGGCGGATTCCCCCGCGGACGCGTCATCGAGATCTACGGTCCCGAGAGTTCCGGTAAGACCACCCTGGCCATCCATGCCATCGCCGAGTGCCAGAAGAACGGCGGCATCGCCGCATTCATCGACGCCGAGCATGCCTTCGACAGCTTCTATGCCAAGAAACTGGGTGTGGACGTGAACAACCTCCTCGTTTCGCAGCCCGACAACGGCGAGCAGGCCCTCGAGATTGCCGACAACCTGATCCGTTCGGGAGCCATCGACATCATCGTTATCGACTCCGTGGCCGCCCTGACGCCCAAGGCCGAGATCGACGGCGACATGGGCGACAGCAAGGTGGGTCTGCAGGCGCGCCTGATGAGCCAGGCCATGCGCAAGCTGACGGCCACCATCAGCAAGACCAACTGCTGCTGCATCTTCATCAACCAGCTGCGCGAGAAGATCGGCGTCCTCTTCGGCAACCCCGAGACCACCACCGGCGGCAACGCCCTGAAGTTCTACGCCTCGGTGCGCATCGACATCCGCCGCACCCAGGCCATCAAGGATGGCGACCAGAACATCGGCAACCGCGTGAAGGTGCGCGTGGTGAAGAACAAGGTGGCCCCCCCCTTCCGCCAATGCGAGTTCGACCTGATGTTCGGCGAGGGCATCAGCAAGCTGGGCGAGATTATCGACCTGGGTGTCGACCTGGACATCATCCACAAGAGCGGTTCATGGTTCAGCTACGGCGACGCCAAGCTGGCCCAGGGTCGCGAAGCCCTCAAGCAGCTCCTGCGCGACAACCCCGAGCTGTGCGACGAGCTGGAGCAGAAGATCCGCCAGGCCCTGAAGGACAAACAAGACGCCGAGCTATAATCAGTAACCTCTAACCCATAGCCCTTTCATGTACGTCATCGACGAAGAACGCGAAGAGCGCGACATACAGGCCAAATACGACGAACTTATCGAAGCCTGCCGCGCGTTGAAACCCCTCACCCCGGACGAGGAGGCCAACATCTTCCGTGCCTTCCAGATGGCCAAGAAAGCCCATGCCGGCACCCGTCGCAAGAGCGGCGAGCCCTACATCTTCCACCCGCTGGCGGTGGCCCTCATCGCCGCCAAGGAGGTGGGCCTCGGCCCCACGGCCGTCATCTGCGCCCTGCTGCACGACGTGGTGGAGGACACCGAGATCACCCTCGACGAAATCCGCGTCGTTTTCGGCGACCGTGTGGCGCGCATCGTCGACGGAGTGACCAAGATAGAGGACGTCATGATACTCCAGCAGTCGGAGAGCAAGCAGGCCGAGAACTACCGCAAGATACTGCTCTCGATGTGCAACGACGCCTACGTCATCTTCCTCAAGCTCTGCGACCGCCTGCACAACATGCGCACCCTGGGGTCGATGAAGGACACCAAGAAGCTCATCATCGCCTCCGAGACCTCCTACCTCTACATCCCCCTGGCCCACCGCCTGGGCCTCTACACCATCAAGACCGAACTGGAGGAGCTGGTGATGAAATACACCAACCCCGACAAATACAACGAGATCGCCGCCAAGATTGCCGCCACGGCGGGCACCGAGGAGAAGCTGAAGAAGTGCCTCACCGCCCCCGTGCGCCAAATCCTCGACAGTCACGGCTACCAATACACCCTGAAATCGCGCGTCAAGTCGGTCTACTCCTGCTGGAAGAAGATCGAAAACAAGCATGTCTCCTTCGAGGAAATCTACGACCTCTACGCCATGCGCATCATCCTGCACGGCGTGCCGCGCGACAAGGAGAAGGAGGAGTGCTTCAAGGTCTACGCCCTCATCTCGCAGCAGTTCGACCCCAACCCCACGCGTTTCCGCGACTGGATCACCCATCCCAAGAACAATGGCTACGAGAGCCTCCAGACCACCGTCATGACGCCCATAGGCACCTGGGTGGAGATACAGATACGCACCGAGCGCATGGACACCATAGCCGAGAAAGGCATGGCGGCGCACTTCCTCTACAAGGAGGCCCACCCCGAGGAGAACATCGAGAACAACCCCGTCGAGGAGTGGCTGCAGCAGATACGCACCTCGTTGGAACAGACCGACAAGAGCGCCCTCGACCTGGTGGAGGAATTCAAGGAAGCCCTCTACACCAAAGAGATATACCTCTTCACCCCCAAGGGCAAGACCGTCACCCTGCCCAGCCGCAGCACGGTGCTCGACTTTGCCTACGCCATCCACACCGACCTCGGCACCCATTGCATCGGCGCCAAGGTCAACGCCCGTGTGGTGAGCCGCAACGAGCGCCTCCACACCGGCGACCAGGTGCAGGTGCTCACCACCGCCAACACCCTCCCCTCCGAGGAATGGCTCGCCCAATGCCAGACCCCCCATGCCAAAGAGGCCATCAAGGACTTCCTCCGCTCGCACAAGAAGGAGTATGCCGCCGAAGGCCGCCGTCGCCTCAAGGGCTACATGGACAAACTGCGCCTCAAGGACAACCCCCAGAACTGGGGCCAGCTGAAACGCTTCCTCGGCAACGCGTCGGACATCGACGTGCTCTACGACCTCGCCGTGGGCACCGTCACCGAGCATCAGGTGGCCGAATGCTTCGGCAAAGCACGCCCCAAGCCCAACCTCATCTTCCTCGACCACTACAAGGAGGAGTCCACCCCCTTCTTGCTCGACAAGGAGTACGAGCACCTGCCCACCGAGACAGCCCCCTGCTGCAAGCCCGTGCAGGGCGACCAGGTGGTGGGCATCGTGCAGGGCGACCGCATCATGGTGCACCGCACCAACTGTCGCGAAGCCATGAAGGAGATGGCCAACCACGAGAACCACATCGTCCGCGCCAAATGGCGTCCCGGCGAACAGCTCTCGCTCCTCACCGGCATCTCCCTCACCGCCATCGACCGCAAGGGCCTCCTGCAGGAAATCACCGGCCACATCTCCGAGGAACTGGACCTCAACATGCGCGCCATCACCCTCGAAGCCTCCGAGGGCGTGGCCCGCGGCATCATCATGCTCTATGTCAACAACGTGGAAGGCCTCAACGGCCTCATCGCAAAACTCAAATCCATCGATGGAATCGAAGACGTTAGACGCATTTAAGCGCCTCTCCGACATACTGGACACCCTGCGCCGGGAGTGCCCATGGGACCGCAAGCAGACCATGAAAAGCCTCCGCTACCTCACCATCGAGGAGGTGCACGAACTGAGCGAAGCCATCGTTGCGCAGTCGCCCAACGACATGAAAAAGGAACTCGGCGACGTGGCCATGCACATTCTCTTCTACTGCAAGATAGCCGAAGAGGAGGGTCTTTTCTCCACCGCCGACGTCTACAACACCATCTGCGAAAAGCTCGTCTCGCGCCATCCCTTCATCTACGACAAGGAGAACTACCACGGCGAGAGCTGGGAACAGCTCAAGACCCGCGAGAGCGACCACCGCCACGTGCTCGACGGCGTGCCCGACTCGCTGCCCTCGATGGTCAAGGCCGTGCGCATGCAGGAGAAAGTGGCTGGCAAAACCACCGGCAGCCCCGACGGCGACCTCGGCATCCGCCCCGCCGACCCCCTGCCCGACAACATGGACGAGCGCGAGCTGGGCGACCGCCTCTTCGCCCTCGTCGACTGGGGCCGCCGCCACGGCATCAACGCCGACGACGCCCTCAGCCTCGCCAACCGCCGCTTCGCCGAGGGCATCTCCGGCAACGCCCAATAGCCTTCCTCTTTTATCCCCACTCCCTCCGCTCATCCGTGGAGTTAAACAACGTTAAATAATACGCTGTTCATCTCCTTTTGCAAAAAAAGTTGTACTTTTGCAGCCCAAAAACCTTTTTAAATTAAAGACATAATAATATTAACAAAAATCAACAACATGAAGAAACTTATTAATTTAGTGGCTTTAGCGGCGCTACTCTTCGTACCGTCGCTAGCCAAGGCACAGACAGACGACTGCTCCACAGCAGTCTCTGTTACGGCACAAACGCCTTTCACCGAAGGCTTTGAGACCGGGAGCATGCCCAACTGCTGGACGCAGGACGGCACCTCGAACACATGGTCGGTTGCCACCGGCGATTACAGCACAAACACCGGCGCCCATGCCGGAACCTACAACGTCAAGGTCAACATCGCCAGCTATAGCGGCACCAGTGCCAAACTGGTCACTCCCCTGCTGGACCTCAGCGACATCACCAATGCCCAGCTCAACTTCTGGCATGTGCAGCGCCCCTGGGGTGTAGACATCGACGAATTGAACATCTACTACCGCACCTCTCCGACCGGCGAGTGGACCCTGCTACAAAACTATTCCTCTGCCTTTGACAGCTGGACAGAAGAGACCATTATCCTTCCCAATACCAGCGCCACTTACCAGATTGCTTTCGAAATGACTACCCACTACGGATATGGCGTGGGACTCGACGACATTGTCATCGGAGCCGCTCCCACTTGCATCCGTGTAGAGAACATCACCACCTCGGATGTGGACAGCAACAACATCACGCTCAGCTGGACTGACACCCTGAATTCCGGGGCGAGCTACACTATCAACTATTGGGCCAACAACGGCACCGACACCCTCACCACCACCTCCACTACCAATACTGCCGTCATCACCAACCTCAACGCCTCCACGGCCTACACTTTCGAGGTGATTGCCAACTGCGGCGGCGACGACCATTCAACGCCTGTCAGCGCCACTTTCCGTACCACCTGCGGTGCAATCACACTCCCCTACACCGTCGACTTTGAAGATGCCGCCTTCAACGGCGCATGGTATCCCTGCTGGGACAGCACCATCCATGCCGGCACCGACCCCTCGGTCAACGACCAGCCCAGTTATGGTTTTACCCCTCAGCACACCCCCGGCGGCACCTATGCCATGTTTCTGCAGGCCAACTCCTCTGAGCACTACAACCTTGTGGTCGGCCCCGAGATGGAAGCCATCGGCGACGCCATCAACGTCAGCTTCTGGGCCCGTCTCAACAGCGGCTGGATCAAGGCCGGTGTCATCACCAACCCCCGCGACACCAATACCTTCATCCCGCTGGTGACCGTGACGGGAACAGGCGCCTGGAACGAGTATGAATTCAACACCTCCACCCTCGACGCTACCGCCAACTATCGTATTGCATGGCTTGCCTACGGTGATGGATTCATAGGTAAATTCGACGATGTGAGCATCACCGAGTACACCGGTTGCGCACGTCCCCAGACCGCCTATGCTCCCGACAGCATTACGGCCCATACCGCCCACCTCGCCTGGAGTCCCGTCTCTGGCGTTAGCGGCTATGTTGTCACCTATGGCACCGTGAACGATGCCACCAGCGCTGACAACATCTCTGTCAACGTCACCGACACCACCTACACCATCACCGGCCTCGACGGCCAGACCACCTACTATGCCTGGGTGACTTCCAACTGTGGCGGCAGCACCTCCGATGTGCGCTCCTTCAACAGCTTCCAGACCGCCATCTCCTGCCCCATGGTGACAGGCCTCACTGTTGACTCCATCACCACCGACGGCGCCACCATCAGCTGGACCGCCGGTGGCACCGAGACCGAGTGGCTTGTGGCCGTCGACAGCAACGACTACGAAACCGTCAATGTAAACACCTATACCATCACCGGCCTCGACGCCATGACTGGCCACACCGTCCATGTTCGCGCCAACTGCGGTGGCGACGACGGAATGTCTGCCGTCAGCGATATTATTTTCGCCACCCTTTGCGCCGATGCCACCTGCAACATCACCCTCAATATGGTCGACTCCTACGGCGATGGCTGGAACGGCAACGCCATCAATGTCTATCAGGCTGGTGTCGAAGTGGGCTCCGGCACCATTGCTTCTGGCGCCGCCGCCACCGAAACCATAGAGGTCTGCTCCACTTCTCCTGTGGAAATCCGTTTCACCCGTGGCAACTATCCCGATGAAATGCAAGGCACCGTCACCGATGGCGGTGGCAATACGGTCTTCACCATCAGTGGCATGGAAAACCGCCAATCCGGCGATGTCCTGGCCACTGTTGCCACTCCCTGCCCCGCTTGCATTGCCCCCATGCATATTGCCCTCGACACCGCCAGCTATGGCGCCACCACCGTCACCCTCTCTTGGAACCGTGGCGATGCCAATGCTTGGCTCGTGGCTCTCGGCGCTGATACCGTCAACGTAACCGACACGTTCTACACTTTCCAGAATCTCACTGCCCGCACCACCTACACCGCCTATGTGGCCACCGACTGCAGCGGCGACACCTCGGCCTATAGCCCCTTCACCTTCACCACCGACTGCGCCAACGGCTCGTGCAACATCACCATCACCAGCACCGCCGACTATGCATACGACAACTATTGTCCCACCGTCCATGTCTACCAGAACAGCTCCGAGACCGCCAGCGTGAACAACGCCACCGAGACTGTCAGCGTGTGCTCCGGCATTCCGGTGATACTCATCTATGAAGAGCCTTATTACGGTAGCTACGACAACCCCTCCGTCACCGTCATCGACGGCGCTGGCACCGAACTCTTCAACGGCTCCACCGCTAACCTCTCCGACGACGACACCCTGCTCACTATCGCCAACGCCTGCCCCTCCTGCCTTACTCCCACCGGCGTGGCTGCCACCGTCATCGACTCCAACAACATCACCTTCGTTTGGAACGAGCTTAGCGACGTGTCCGAATATCTTATCTCCTTCAACGGCGACGCCTACACTACCGGCTCCAACGGCACCGAGTCCTACTCCGGACTCAACCCCAACACCGTCTACACCTTCAGCGTGAAGGCAGTCTGTGTCCCTGGCGTCGACACCTCCGCAGCCCGCACCATCACCGTGCGCACCGCCTGTGGCACCATGGTCCTTCCTTACACCAACGACTTTGAGGCCGAGACCCTCGGCAACATGCCCTCTTGCTGGAACAACACCGGCGCCAACGGCACCTCCTATTGGAGCAATTATACCTATCCTGCCGTCACCGACGACCACGCCAACAGCGGCACCAAGGCCATCCATTTCGAAGGTATCAACGGTACCAGCATCATCGCCACCGGGGCTGTACCTCTGGCTGGCGACAGCATCTACGTGGCCTTCTGGGGCGCTGCTGTGCAAGGCTATAGCGGCACCGTCAGCCTCGAGGCCGGCGTCATGACCAACCCCGCTGTCGACACCACCTTCATCCCCCTGCTGACCATCAACGGTCCCAGCGACTATGCACACCACGAGTTCAACACCTCCAGCCTCTCGGCCTACCACGACTCCACCTTCCACATCGCCTTCCGCTACGTCAGCAACGACACCTACAGCTCCGCCGACATCGACGACATCAACATCCATCTTGACGAAGGCTGCATGTATCCTGCCAACATCGTGGCCACCCCCAATACCAACGATATCGGCCTGACTTGGAGCGCCAACGGCACCAGTGGCACCTTCGCCATTGAGTACCATAGCGCCAACGACGACTGGAGCGCTGCCCAGACCACCACGGACACCTCCTTCTCCATCACCGGCCTCTCCGCCGCCACCCTCTACGAGATCCGCGTCGGCTTCATCTGCAACACCGATACCCTCTGGACCATTGCCTCGGCCCAGACCCTCTGCGCTCCGCTCGGACTGCCCTACAGCGAAAACTTCGACGCCTACGCCGAAAATGTGATGCCTCCCTGCTGGTCCTTCGCCAACCCCAACGGCGTCACCCATTATGATGGTGGATGCTTCTTCCGCTCCAACTACGGCGGCGGCGCCAACTATGCCGTCCTTCCCCAGCTGGTGGGCGACATCACCAAATACAAAGTTGAGTTCGACGCCAAGGTGGGCACTATTGCCGAAAACGATGGTATCCTCATCGGCGTGGCCGACGCCAACGGCACTCTGCTGGGCTGGCTCGACACCATTCAGGACCCCAACTACTCGCGTGCCAGCCATGTCCGCAAGACCATCTTCTTCATCAACTACAATATTCCTTCCGGCGCCGAGCGCGTGGTCTTCGGCCAGTTCCGCGACTGGAACGAGTGGGCTCTCATCGACAATATCTTCATCCATGAGCTTCCCTCTTGCTTCCCCGTGGACAACGTGGTGGGCCACAACCTGATTGACCCCGAGGCTTCCACCTTCTCCTGGACCCCCATGGGTGTCGCCTCGCAGTGGCAGGTCTATGTCGACACCGCCACCGTCAGCATTGACTCCCTCTACACCATGCCCAGCTCCAACTTCACCACCGTCACCGACACCTTCTACACCATCCCCGTCGGCATCCTCCAGGGCGGCGGAGTCTACAACTTCTTCGTGCGCAGCGACTGCGGCTACAGCCAGAGCAACTGGGTGAAGACCGAATTCGGTGCCGGCACCGTCATCATGAACAACAACCCCGTGGCCGATACCGTCGAGGGTTGCGGTTTCGTGGTCTACGACAACGGTGGCCCCATTGCCGGCTACCTCGGCAACAGCAACTCTGCCCTCGTCGTCCGTTCCGCCGATGCCGGCAGCCAGCTTGAGGTCTTCGGCGGCAAATTCGGCTTCGGCATGGATCCCGCCACGCTGACCATCTACGACGGCGAAGGCACCACCGGCGCTGTCCTCTACACCTACAACACCGTCAACGGCCGCGACACCCTGCTCAACACCATCCTCGCCACCTCCTCCACCGGTGCGCTGACCATCACCTTCACCAGCGGTGCCATGTGCCACACCGGCTACGAGCTCTACATCCGTTGCAACAACGGCGCCTCCTGCCCGCGTCCCACCGGACTGCAGGCCCAGATGACCGACGAGACCACCGCCACCGCCACCTGGAACGGCTCCGCCGCCAACTACAACTTCTACTATCGCCTCAGCGGCGCCGCCAACTGGACCCGCCAGACGGTGTCCACCAACAGCATCACCCTCTCCAACATGGCCACCGACACGGTCTACGACATGTACGTCGTCGCCCTCTGCTCGGCCACCGACAGCTCCACGGCCAGCGTTGTGCGTCAGCTCCGCACCACCAGCACCGTTGCCCCCACCTGCGACACCGTCTCCAACCTCCAGGTCATCTCCCTCAGCCACAACATGGCTGCCATCACCTGGACCGCCCCCGCCGGCCAGAACCGCTGGGAGGTGAACTACGGCGACGGCCTCAGCGTCGAGAGCACCAACCCCGCCTACACCTTCCGCAACCTCACGCCCTCGACCCAGTACAACGTCAAGGTCCGCGCCCTCTGCTCCGACGAGCTCTTCAGCGAATGGAGCAGCACGCTGACCTTCACCACCGAGGCTGACCCCACCGGCATCGCCTCCGTCGACAACTCCGCCATCGCCCTCTTCCCCAACCCCGCCAGCTCGACGGTCACCGTCAGCGGCCTCGAGGGACAGACCACCGTGACCATTGTCGACATGAACGGCCGTGTCAATGGTGAATGGAACGTGAAGAGCGGCAACCTCACCATCGACCTCACGGGCTATGCCCAGGGCGCCTACTTCGTCCGCATCGTCGGCGAACAGCAGACCGCCATCCGCAAGCTCATAGTGAAGTAACCCCATGGAGCGCCGGCGTCACGCCGGCACCACCCTCACAAACCCCCGCAAGGCCTGAAACCCCTTGCGGAGGTTTCTTTTTTTTCTTTCCCCGAAGTGGGGGCAAACCCCTACCCGGAACGCCCCCGATACGGCCGTTCTTATATTGTTCTTATATTGTTTACATATTGTTCGCATATTGTTCTTATATCTACAATATAGGAACAATATAAGAACAATATGTAAACAATATAAAAACAATATAAGATATGCCG